>Ga0233444_10000032_pt1 | contig 182061 bp, 165 predicted proteins | sample SI_124_October20_6_FD_182792 | JGI IMG/M metagenome (GOLD analysis project Ga0233444, IMG submission 182792) | Seawater microbial communities from Saanich Inlet, British Columbia, Canada - SI_124_October2016_10_MG | ecosystem: Environmental > Aquatic > Marine > Inlet | place: Canada: British...
TAATTTCGACAGGGGGTACTGGGCTCACAGGGCGAGACGTGACTGTGGAGGCACATCGAGATGTTTATGAAAAAGAGATAGATGCTTTTGGTACAATTTTCACTATTATTTCGATGCAAAAGATTGGAACAAGCGCTGTGCAAAGTCGTGCAACAGGTGGCGTTTGCAAAGGCAAGTATTTGTTTGCACTGCCGGGTAGTCCTGGCGCTTGCAAAGATGCTTGGGACGAAATTTTGGAACCCCAGTTAGACTACAGGCATCGTCCTTGCAATTTTGTTGAGATATTACCACGTTTGGATGAACACCAGCGACGAAAGTAACCGAGTTTAAAAGTAACAGTATTGTTGGTAGGTATTCAGTAGCAGCGGTTTAGGTTAAACTCAAACGGGCGTGCTTTTGAAAAAGGCTAAAAAAATGCGATTTTTACGTCAGAGCCTAATTGGCTTCGTTCTTGCGGCGCTGAGCTTGGGTTTTTTGGCTTACGCTGCACAGATAGTTGGTGACGCAGTGCAGACCCGTATGGCTAAAGAAACCAAAGTATTCACTCCGCGTGAACGCATATTCGGGGTTGGTGTCGTCCGAGCTTTATCTGGCATTGAAAAACCTATTCTTGAAAGCTTTGGTGAAATAAAAAGTCGCCGAACTCTTGAATTGCGAGCGGCCACTGCTGGCCGGGTTATTATGCTGTCTGAAGTTTTTGAGGATGGCGGAATGGTTGAGTCTGGAGAAAATTTAGTTAAAATTGACCCAGCTGATGCACAAGCGGAATTTGAGCGTGCTGAGGCAGATATGCTAGATGCAGAGGCTGAAGTTCGTGACGCTGAACGCAGTATTGCGCTGGCTCGGGATGAAGAAGCAGCGGCTCAAGAGCAAGCAGTTTTACGTCAGAGTGTATACGCACGTCAGGTCGATCTAGCGGAGCGTGGTGTCGGAACTTCTACCAATATTGAAACAGCAGAGTTAGCCGCAGCGGCCGCGCGTCAGTCAGTCTTGTCTCGGCGTCAGGCGGTATCACAGGCCGAGGGACGAATTGATCAGGCCAAGACTCGTTTAGTACGTGCGCGTATTGCGTTAAAGCAAACAGAGCGGGAGCTGATGGATACTACTTTGCAAGCACCCTTTAGCGGTACACTTAGCGAGACTAATGTAGTGAAGGGACGTCTTGTGTCCGCCAATGAAAAACTGGCAGTCCTTATTGATCCAAACGCTCTGGAGGTGTCTTTTCGAGTTTCAACCGCGCAATATGCGCGATTGTTAAATGTCTCGGGAGCAATAATATCTGCGCCAATAATTGCAAAGTCAGATGTCTTCGGCATTGATTTGAGTGCAAAGGGCACAATCAGCAGAGCAAGTGCTGCAGTTGGGGAGGGGCAGACTGGAAGGCTGGTCTTTGCGCGCTTGGGTCAATCTTTAGGATTTAAGCCAGGAGACTTTGTTACCGTTAATGTACAGGAACCCCCTTTGGATGACGTCGTGCGACTACCTGCTTCTGCAATTGACTCTTCTAATACCGTTTTGGTGATAGATGAGGAAAATCGATTAGAGTCAGTGTCGGTTGAATTGGTGCGTCGACAAGGCGACGACGTCCTAGTGCGGGCTGAGGGCTTATCTGGCCGTGACGTTGTGGAAGCTAGATCACCTTTGCTGGGTGTTGGCGTCTTGGTACGGCCGTTACTAATTAATGATGCCAGCATACGGGCTGAACCAGAGATGCTTGAACTGAGTGCAGAGCGTCGCGCCAGTTTGATTGCTTTTGTGGAAAAGAACCAAAATATGCCTGACGAAGCCAAAGCACGCACCTTGGCTAACCTAAGGCAAACCTATGTACCTGCGGAAATGGTTGCCCGACTTGAAAGTCGGATGGGAGGCTAAATTCAATGCGCCAAATCCCTACAGCTGCTGGCGGTATACTGAGTTATTTTGTTCGTCATCGAACCGTTGCTAACTTACTCTTGTTGTTACTCTTAGTTGCTGGGTTTGCTTCGATTCCAAATATGCGAGCACAATTTTTCCCTGATGTGATTATTGATAATGTCTTGGTTACAGTTCCTTGGGATGGTGCCGGCGCAGAGGATGTGGACGCGGGTATTGTCCAGATAATCGAGCCGGGTTTGCTTGCTGTGGAAGGAGTAAAGTCATCATCTTCACTGTCTAGTGAGGGTGCGGCGCGGATTACGCTGGAGTTTGAACCAGGTTGGGACATGGGTCGTGCTACAGATGATGTCCAAACAGCGATTGATCAGCTTTCCAGCCTGCCGGATGAAGCAGATGAGCCCGTTGTACGGCGCGGGGCATGGCGTGATCGCGTGACTGATGTAATTATAACGGGTCCAGTTGGACCAGAACAATTGGGTCTGTTTGCAGATGAATTCGTTGTGCGTTTGTTTGCTAGGGGTGTGACACGTACGACCATTCAAGGGGTAGCGGCGCCACAAACGCTGGTAGAAGTTCCTTCGTTAGGTTTAATAGCAAATGACGTTACAATGGCGGAAATTGCGGCAGCAATTAAAGCTGAAGTCGATGCCAAACCAGCTGGTGATGTGACTGGGGCTAATGCCAGAGTAAGAACTGGTACTGAAAAACGTAGCCCTGTAGAAATTAGCAACATTGTTTTGCGCAATAACCTGGATGGTTCAAAATTGCGTATTGGGGATGTAGCAACTGTATTAGTACTGGGCAGTAATCGAAATCGTAGCTATTTTGTGCGCGACGATCCCGCGGTATCTATCCGTGTGGATCGATCTAATCAAGGTGACGCACTTGCCATTCAGGATGTTGTTGAAAAAATCGCAGCAGATTTTGAAGCGACTTTGCCACCAACTGTGTCACTGGAACTTATCCGAACTCGCGCTGAGGCAATATCTGGTCGATTAAATATCTTAATAAATAATGGCTTATTAGGGCTTGGTTTAGTTTTAATCTTATTATTTCTTTTTCTAAATGCACGCACCGCATTTTGGGTCGCTGCTGGTATTCCCGTCGCCATGTCTGCGGCCATTGCTTTGATGTATGCAGGTGATCTGACAATAAACATGGTCTCATTATTCGGTTTAATAATTACTTTGGGAATTGTTGTCGATGATGCAATCGTTGTCGGTGAGCACGCTGATTTCCGTTATCGAACGTTAGGGGAACCCCCCATGGCTGCTGCGGAAAACGCAGCACGTCGGATGGCGTTACCAGTCTTTGCCGCGATGGTTACCACTGTTATTGCCTTTTTTGGGCTTATGGCGGTGGGAGGCCGGTTTGGAAGTTTAATCCGTGATATTCCAATAACGGTAATATTTGTATTGATTGCCTCGTTAATTGAATGCTTTCTGATTTTACCTCATCATATGGGTCACGCATTGATAGCTGCTGGTAAAGCTAAGTACAGTAGCTTTAAACTTGGTATTGCAGCAGTGAGCCTGCTAATTCTAAGTGCTCTTTTTTCAGGAGCATTATTCTTTGTCTTCTGGCCAGAAGTTTTTTTATCCTGGGTTGAAGCGCTGCCGTATCTAGCATTAGGGCCAACAATATGTGTCTCTGTTTTTCTGATTAGCTCACGCAATCGAAAGGCTGAGTGGCTAGCTCACATGGGGACCAAAGGTCTTGATACGCCTTCGGCTATAGTCAACTTAGGTTTTGAGTGGATGCGAAACCATTTGTTTCGACCTTTCATGACCGCTGTCATTATGTGCCGTTATGTTGTTTTGGCAGCAGTTTGCGTTGTATTGGCAAGTCAAATTGCTTTGCTCATCCAAGGTGACGTAAAATGGCGGTTTTTCAACGCACCGGAGAGGGGGTCTGTCACTGGAAATTTCGCTATGGTTGAGGGTGCAACACGGGCTGATACCCTTGCCATGATGCGTGAAATGCAGCGTGCGACGGAAAACCTATCTTTAGAATATGAAAAGAAACATGGACGCAATCCAATTGACTACGTAATTTCAGAAATTGGAGGTAATTCAGGACGTGGACTTTCTGGAGCTGATAGTAAAAACAAAGATCTTCTAGGTGGGATTTCTATTGAACTGATTGATGCGGATTTACGACCATATTCATCTTTTGCTTTTGTAGCAGATTTGCAAGATGCAGTTGTTCATCATCCTTTAGTCGAAACTGTGAATTTTCGTGGATGGCGATCTGGTCCTGGCGGTGACGCTTTAGATGTAGAATTTTTTGGCGCAGATACTAATACGCTTAAGGAAGCATCGGAAGACCTCAAACGTGCTTTGCTGCAATTTCCTGAAGTGAGTGCAGTCGAAGATAACCTCGCATATGATAAAGAAGAGTTAATCCTTGATCTGACTGCTCAGGGACAAGCCATGGGCTTTAATATAGATCAATTGGGCCGAATTCTAAGGAACCGATTAAATGGAATTGAGGCAGCCACCTATCCAGCCCAATCGCGAAGTGCAGAAATCCGTGTTGCTCTGCCTGTTGGTGAATTAACCGCTGATTTTTTAGAACGCACTCAAATGCGGACGCCAGCTGGTATTTATGTACCTCTTGCTGATATCGTTAGCGTAGAACGTCGTACCGGTTTTTCTACTGTGAGAAGAGAAAACGGCGTTCGGCTGGTCAATGTAAGTGGTGATATCTCAGAAGATGACGCGGTTCGAGCAACTGAGATTAATGAGGCACTTGCAAAAGATATACTCCCCACCATCGCAATTGAGCGTCAGGTAGAATATTTTCAGTCGGGCTTGAGCGAGGATGAAAATGAATTCCTTAGTGATGCCTTAAATGGTTTGCTGCTTGTTCTCCTGGGAATTTACATTGTGTTAGCCTGGGTTTTTTCAAGTTGGGCAAGGCCAATTGTTGTAATGGCGATCATCCCGTTCGGGCTGGTGGGTACAATTTACGGGCACGCGCTCTGGAACGTTCCACTGAGTATGTTCACAGTAGTTGGGCTGCTAGGTATGACGGGTATTATCATCAATGATTCCATAGTGTTGGTTACCACAATTGACAGTTATGCAAAGGTTCGGGGTTTGGTTCCCTCAATCATTGATGGTGCTTCTGATCGCCTGCGGCCTGTCATGCTGACTACAATGACTACTGTATTAGGAATGGCACCACTTCTTTATGAGCAATCTCAACAAGCACAATTTCTTAAACCTACGGTAATTACATTAGTTTATGGTTTAGGTTTTGGTTTGTTGCTAGTCTTATTGATTGTACCTGCGTTAATTGCTGTGCAACACGATGTGGCCCGGCAGATAGCAGCAATGCGGCGAGGCGTTTTTGCATCGAATGTGTACGTGCGTTGGGGATTTTCCAGCCTATGGATAATTGTTTTATTTTGGTTTTTAGCCACGTTGGGTTTTACTATTATTGTCGGTGAAATTCCGGCTTTGATCGTTAATTTTTTGCCGATAGTGTCCACGGTTTCACCAATATCTGCCGCCTTACTGTTGTTTTCCGCCGGTGTCATAATCATTGCTGTTGTGGCCTATTTGTTTGCTGCGATAGGCTGGCAAATTGTAAGGCTTCGTGCATCATAATGTTTAGAGTATAACTGTGATTTGTCTTTAATTCTTTAAAAGCCAAATAAACTAACTCGCGACACAGCCTTGAATATCAACAGCATAATTTTTGCCAATTATTGTGATTCTCACACTAGAGCGGTCGATTGCAAAAGAGCCTTTGTTGACGTGTATCATTTCACTTACCGCAGTGAGGGTGTCATCTTTGCGATTAGTATGTGCTTCGCTAACCCAAAGCTCTTTTGTATTGGTTTCAATTATAACAATTTCTCTTCCCCCAGTATGTGGCAGTTTAATTGTAGCATTTATCTCCATTCCATTCTCTGTTGGACGTAATTTACATATGGCTGTTTGCACGCCGGCCTCCTCTCTGGTGTATGGGCCGTCAGCCAAAGCAGCTACAATTGCAGGAGTTGGTTTGGTATCCGGAGCATTCAGCAAAGTGTCAATCTTGATCTCGTATGGAATACACACTTCTGAACACAAACCTAATGACATTGTTGCCCGCAGTCTAATGGGTTTGTCTATCTTGGATGGTGTCAAATACATTGGAATAACAACTTTGTTTTTATAACCAATGGATTGAACGCCATCGTCAAAAAAGACTTTTGGTGTGGGCCATTTTATGGAAACTTGTGCGAGATTTTCCGCCTGACTCCAGTCAAAATGTGGTGGAATGCCGGAACTTCCTGGCGCACGCCAGTATGTTTTCCATCCAGGTTCTAGCGTTAATTGTACAGCAGAAATGCGACGCCCGTCTGACACATCCCATCCTTGAATAATATCTGCATAAATAGGTGCCTGAAATGTATCCTGAGCCAGAGCAAATGGCATGAAGGCTACAATGTGAGTAAGCCCGAGGAGCAGAATGGAAATATTACGTTTTAACATGTAACCTACATGAACGCCTAAGCTTGAAAATCCAAGTCACGATATAGATACATTGTGATAATTTATGCCTTGATTGAAGCAATACTGGCCCTTGCTCCGTTTGGCGGGGGGCACCTTGGTGGAAATTTAAGGATATGAGATATTAAATGCCTAACGGAATTCTGCTTAATCTCAACGGTACACTACTTGTAGCTATGCCAGGGTTGAATGACCGGCGCTTTGAAAGTGCCGTAGTCTTTCTTTGTGCGCACTCCAAAAAAGGTGCGATGGGTTTGATTATTAACAAGCCTATTCCAAACATGTTTCTTGGTGAACTATTTAGTCAATCTGGTCTTCACGTTGATGATGTTGATCTAGCGGAGCGGGTTTATTTTGGAGGACCAGTTGAAAAAGCATGTGGCTTTGTCCTGCACTCGCCAGATTATCAGTCTGATGTAGAAACATTAAAAGTATCTGATAAATTTGGAATGACTACGACTAAAAAAGTTTATGTTTTAGGCAATAGTGAAAGGGCAAGGGCCTTAGAGTGCGCGAATACTGCTCGGATATGCAGGTTGGGGACCTGGTCAAATTGAGAGTGAGATATCGCGGAACGGATGGCTTACTGTAACAGCTATACCTGATTTGGTTTTTAATAAGGACTATAATTCAAAGTGGTATATGAGCGTAAAGTCACTCGGAATCAATCCATTATGTTTGTCGGGAGCGTCTGGTCTTGCTTGAACTACCGTAGCGCAGCAGCTCGTTTTAAGCGATCATTTATGGCATGGCCAAGTCCAAATTCTGGCACAGGAGCGACAGCAATTGGGCGTCTTAGTTTGTCAAGATGGTGCAAATGACCAAAGAGGTTGGCAGCAGCTTCAATGAGATTTCCTGCTATTGATAAATTAAGATCTGATTCCATAGGGCCAAACCCCAGCATCACTTCCTCTGGGGAAGTATTAACGGCATTAATTCTGACTGTTGCCCAAGGTGCATAGTGGGAAGTCAATTGGCCTGGTGCTGTAATGGTTTTGCCCGCTGGCGTTAAACTGCCGATTAGTTTTTCTATACTTTCAACGGGTAATCCGCCAGGCCGCAATAAAGCAGTTGGAGCCCCGCCAATGATTGTGGATTCTAGGCCTACTTCACATGGTCCGCCATCTATTATTGCGGTTACTTTGCCTGAAAGGCTGCCTATGACGTGTGCTGCAGTTGTTGGACTAATTTGCCCTGAGATATTGGCGGACGGTGCTGCGATCGGTCCACCATATTTTCTTAACAAGTCTCGAGCTACTGGGTGTGCGGGAACTCGTAGTGCAACACTATTTAGACCCGCGGATACTAACGGTGCTATATTATGACCAGAGCGTAAGGGTAGGACTAAAGTCAGTGGGCCGGGCCAGAAAGCTTTAGCTAATTGAAGTTCCGCTTGATTGAAAACTGCAATTTTTTTGGCAGCATTTAGGTCGGTAACATGTACAATGAGCGGATTAAAATTAGGGCGTCCTTTAGCCGCAAACACGTGTGCAACTGCGACATTGTTTGTTGCATCTGCTCCAAGACCATAAACAGTCTCTGTTGGAAAAGCGACCAATCTACCATTTGCTAAAAAATTAGTGGCGGTGATCAAGTCGTTGTCGTTTGAAGCTAAAATTTCAGTATGCAGCTGGTCCATGTTAACCTTTTTATGCTTGACGTGACGCGGCGTTTAAGTTGCGCTAGTCTATTCTGCGCTGCACTTATAGCATCTCAAAAGTACAGGCACCACTAGCGTGCATGTTTAGGTTTGGATTTGGAGATTACCTCATGTCTTATCGCGCCCCAATTGATGAATATAAATTTATATTCGACCATATTGTCGGAATAGATCAAGTTGTCGGTACTGAAAGATTTTCCGATGCGACAAAGGACGTAAGTACTGCGATCTTATCAGAAGCAGGTAAACTCTGCGAAGAAGTTATGGCACCATTGCAACGCACTGGTGATTTATACCCTGCGACCCTTGAGAACGGTAGCGTCAGAACATCACCAGGCTATTCTGATGCTTTTAAGGCAATTGCAACTGGCGGATGGATTGGTATGGCAGCCGACCCTAGGTACGGTGGGATGGGATTGCCTATGTCTTTAACTACCTGTGTGAACGAAATGATGAGTGGGGCATGTTTGTCTCTGCAACTTGCGCCATTGATGAGCCAGGGTCAGATTGAGGCGCTAGACTATCATGCGAGTGAAACGATCAAGGCATTGTATTTGCCTAAGCTGATATCCGGTGAATGGTCTGGAACAATGAATTTGACAGAGCCTCAAGCTGGGTCGGATGTAGGGGCGTTAACTTCAAAAGCTGAAGATAACGGCGATGGAACTTTTAGTATTACAGGGCAGAAAATTTATATTTCATGGGGCGATAATGATTTTACTGACAATGTTTGCCATCTGGTATTAGCGCGTTTACCTGGTGCCCCTTCTGGGACCAAGGGTATAAGCTTATTTTTGGTTCCTCGAAATTTGCCGGATAAATTTGGGAATGCTGGAGTGGCAAATAAGCTCAAAGTTGTAAGCCTTGAACGTAAAATGGGTCTTCACGGTTCGCCCACTTGTGTGATGCAATATAATGGCGCGAAAGGTTGGATTATTGGTGCTGAAGGTGGCGGAATGGCTGCAATGTTTACTATGATGAACAACGCCAGATTAGGTGTGGGTGCCCAGGGCGTTGGCGCCGCTGAAGGTGCTTATCAGCATGCTCTGGCGTATGCGTTGAATCGTAAACAAGGTAAGACCTTTGGGCCGACGGGTACAATAGTTGATCATGCAGACGTCCGCCGTATGTTGTTGAGTATGAAAGCGGATATTTTTGTCTCGCGTTCGATTGCATTATCGTGTGCTAAATCAATTGATATGACGACTGCTACAGGTGATAAAGCTTGGAAAGCACGAGCTGCATTCTTAACACCAATCGCCAAGGCATTTGGTACTGAAATAGGTATTGATGTCGCAAATCAAGGTGTACAGGTACATGGTGGTATGGGTTTTATTGAAGAAACTGGCGCAACGCAATTTTTTCGAGACGTGCGCGTTACCGCTATTTATGAGGGAACAACAGGTATTCAAGCCATGGATCTTGTCGCTCGTAAAATGATGGATGGTGGTGAAGTTGCAGGACAATTACTAGATGAAATAGAAAAAAATACGGAGTTTGCGCGGGAAGATTTTCCTGACATGGCTGAAGCTGTATGGCAAGCTACTGAAACCTTACGTGAAGTGACTGAGTGGCTCAATATACAGCCAGATTTGCAATGCAGGTTTGCTGGGGCTGTGCCGTATCTCAAGGCTTTTGCGCGGGTTCTTGGTGGACATTTCCATTTGATGGCAGCAATGGCTGACCAAACCGGTCGGCGACAAAAATTGGCGCGCTTTTACGTTCAACGGCTCTTGCCAGAGCACATTGGCCTTTTGGCTCATGCCAAGGCAGGAGCTGACGATCTTTTTGCTATGAGCGCTGACGAGCTTGCTACATGATCCTTTGGATAGTTACTTTTCCAAAATTTAGTCTGGTTTTCAACGTTTTGAATACAGGAGTGACAGCATAATGGAAGAACAGACTAAGCTGCATTTTCCGTGGGCTGAAGGTCCTGTGCACGGCAAGTGTATTCAGGTTGCAAAAGGTGTTTTGTGGTTTCGCTTGCCCTTGCCGATGCGATTAGACCACGTGAATATCTATGTGCTTGATGATGAAGATGGTTGGACAGTCATTGATACCGGGTTCGATACTAAGAAAACTCGAGCTATTTGGTTAAGTATGATTGGTGGGCCGTTAGCTGGAAAACCTATACGTCGTGTCGTGTTAACTCATCATCATCCGGATCATGTGGGTTTAGCAGGTTGGCTGCAGAGTGAATTTGGCGCAGAGTTGCTGACCACACGCACTGCTTGGCTTTTTGCTCGAATGCTTACATTAGACATTCAAGAAGTCCCGGTTGCGGAAACATTGGCATTCTGGCGTAGCGCGGGTATGCAAACTGATATTTTTGACAAACGAGCGATTGAACGGCCGTTTAATTTTGGTGATGTTGTTGCACCAATGCCTTTGGGTTTTACTCGCCTTCAGCAAGGGCAGACCATTAATATGGGTGGTCGCACTTGGGATATACACATAGGTAATGGTCATGCTCCGGAACACGCTACATTTTGGAGCCGTGATGATGGGTTGGTAATCTCGGGTGATCAGATTTTGTCTTCAATTAGCCCTAATATTGGTGTTTATGCAACAGAGCCAATGGCAGACCCAATTCGGGATTGGCTTGAGGCGTGTGAACGCTTCAGCTTGCTAGCACGCGCAGACCAACTTGTTCTAGGGGGACACAAACTTCCTTTTATTGGATTACCTAGACGTATGGGGCAATTGATCGACAATCACCATGGAGCTTTACGAAGGCTTATTGAGTATATTGAGTCACCCAAAGCCGCATCAGAATGCTTTACGCCTCTTTTCAAGCGAAGTATTGACGATTCTGAATACGGTTTGGCGTTGGTCGAATCAGTCGCACATCTGTCACACCTCTATCAGACGGGAGTAGCAACTCGCACGCGTCGTCATGATGATGCTTGGGTTTACCAGCGTAAATAATAAATTATGTCTTGATCACTTAAAACAACGTAACAGCAATTGATGAGAATGGATATTTGCATAACCGTTTAGGTTTAAAGCTTTTCTCGATAACGGCACGCATTATGTCTTTTTGTCTTTGCACCAAAGGTCAGTAAGTCGGAATAATAAAGCATAATTTATATTATGTTTGCACTGATAAGGATGACATTCTGGCGCGCAGTAAAGGACGCAGTGACATGTTCAACTAAATGCGTTAAGCAACGGCAACGCGATATTGAATGGGTATTAAGAATGGCTGAATATAAACATGGTGAGATGGATGTGTCAGAAAATGAGAAGACTTTTGACGGGTTCATGAAGTTTACTACATGGTCAGTAATCGTCATTCTGGTAATCATTGTCGGTATGGCAATTTTTATCACTTAAATTTTTGCTGAGTATCAGCTGATACATTAGGATTGTTCATTAGCAAGTTCTTATTTGAATTGAGACGTTGTTTTTTGTATCTAACCAATCCAATTACATTTTATATTATTACGTATAGCATGGTGAACAAAGTCGTCATCCCTGCAATAATTGCTATGATCATATTTTTTGTCCAAATGCCTACGCCAATGGTTACTAAGGCTGTGATTAAACGGATCGGTTCGAGACTGCCGCTCCCGTTTGGATAGACTACGATCGGCGCGACTAGGGCTGGAATAATCGCTACGGCTGTATAGCGTAAATGCCTCAGTAATCTTGGCGAAAATTGACGGTCTCCGACTAAGCCTAAAAAAGAAAACCTGAGCAAAAAACTACCAATTCCTAAAGTTAGGATTATAATCCACAAGCTGTCTTTGTCGATGTTCATAGTTTCTTACACTTTAGCCTTCTTTGGAGCCATACTTCAGTCTTTGCACCTGTTATCATACCAGCTAACCCTGCCAATATTAGGCCAAATGAATAGGGCATGCCTGCTGCGAAGATGCTAATCATAATTGCAACAGTGGCGGCAATTAGATGTGGCAGCGTCCGCATCATTGGCGCTATCATTGATAAAAAGGCAATTGGTAGAGCAAGGTCTAGTGGTAAATTTTGTGGAAAAATAAAACCAAGTGCCGCTCCGATATAGCTACCTAAAAGCCATGTTGTAACGATTAACGAGCAGGTTCCGAAATAATAGGCTAATCGTTGTGATGTCGTTAGAGTTGGTTCGGCTTCAAATTTTGTGTGACTAAGTGCATAGTTTTGGTCAACTAGCAGATAAGATACACATACGCGCTGCCATAATGCAGATTGACCAAGGTAAGGTGTGAGAGCAGCAGAATACATAGCCACGCGTAAATTCACGGCAAGAGCTGATATCAATATTATAAAGGTTGGTGCTTCGTCCTGCATAAGTTGCAACGCAGTAAATTGCGCTGCTCCGGCAATGACAACTAGAGAAAAACTCATTACCTCAAAAATATTTAATCCTGCTTCGGTTGCTAGCACGCCAAATAGTATGGAAAACGGCCCAACAATCAGTAAAAATGGCGCGCTATCGCGCATACCTGACCAATATTTCGATTTGGTGGTGGTGGAGGGCATTAACGATCCTTACAATAGCTTTAAAAGAGTAACAATCTAATGGAGGGATGCAATTGGCACAAAATAAAAATGCAGATAATTATCTAATCTCCCCCGACATAAATAGATCGCGTTTGTCTCGCTGTGTGGTTGGGCATGACCATTTGGGAGTACGTACGGAAATATCTGTTGTTGAAGAACGTCCGTTAACAATTTACTTGAATAGTCAGGAAATTGTCACAGCAATGACTATTGGTGATTACCCAGATTATCTTGCGCTCGGATTTTTGCTGAATCAAGGTATGTTAGGGCAGCATGAAACTGTAACTGACATCGATTATGATGAGGAGTTGGAAACGGTTGTTGTGCGGACTAATAAGCCCACAAATCATGAAGAAAAACTAGCAAAAAAGACCCGTACCAGTGGATGTGCAATTGGCACAGTTTTTGGTGATATGATGGATGGGTTGGAAAATGTTAACTTAGCTAAAGCTGAAATTCGTACATCTTGGTTATACGCGTTATCAGCGCAAATTAATCGAACTCCATCGCTTTATTTAAAGGTTGGGGCAATACATGGGACAGTCTTGTGCCAACGAGATAAACCACTTGTCTACATGGAAGACGTTGGACGTCATAACGCTGTCGATAAAATTGCAGGCTGGATGATGATGAATAGTGTCGAGGCGAGTAACAAAATTCTTTATACCACAGGACGCTTAACCTCTGAAATGGTGATCAAAACTGCAATGATGGGAATTCCAGTACTTGTCTCGCGCTCAGGGTTTACTGCTTGGGGAGTTGAGATTGCGCAGCAGGTTGGTCTTACATTGATTGGTAGAATGCGAGGTCAACGTTTTGTATGTCTAAGTGGTGATAAACGGCTGGTGCGTGACATTGACCCATCTTTGGCTGCCACTGAACCGAGCAAGGTTAACCGGAAAGCATCCCAATGATGCCGCCAGTGGGTGTGATACTTGCCGGTGGTTTGGCGTCTCGCATGGGGGGTGGAGACAAAGGTTTGCTGCAGCTTGGTAATAAAACCTTACTGGAGCATGTAGTGGAACGACTTGCACCTCAGGTCACTAATATTGTGTTGAATGCAAATGGAGACCCAGCGCGATTTTTAACAAAGTCTATGCCTGTAATCGCCGATAGCATTGGTGGGTATGTAGGCCCCTTAGCGGGCGTTTTGGCAGGTTTAGACTGGGCAGCAAACATTGGTGCCGATAGCGTAGTAACGGTTGCTGCCGACACCCCATTCTTTCCTCGCAACTTGGTCTCTAGCTTGCGATTGGCTGCAGAAGATATGAGCCATCCGCTAGTCTTGGCAGCGACCCCAGATGTAAAAAAAGGAAAGGTGCGGCACCCGACTTTTGGTCTTTGGCCCGTTTCGCTTAAAGATGACCTGCGTGCAGCTTTAACTAATGGGGTTCGAAAAGTTGTAATTTGGACTGATCGCCACAGTGATCGAACTGCTGTGTTTCCAGATGAAACGGCCTTTTTTAATGTAAATACACCTGCAGATTTAATCCAAGCGGAGGAAATGCTGTGAAGGTGTACGGTATTGTTGGCTGGAAAAACGCAGGAAAAACAGGACTTGTGGAGCGTCTTGTTACTGAGATTACGGGTCGTGGTCATTCTGTTTCTACGATTAAGCACGCTCATCATACTTTCGATGTTGACCATCCTGGAAAAGATAGCCACCGCCACCGCGTTGCAGGCGCTAAGGAGGTAATTTTGGCCTCAAGTAATCGTTTTGCGCTTATGCAGGAATTGCGTGATACAGCTGAACCAATTTTGTCAGAATTAATAAAAAAACTGGAGCCCGTCGATCTTGTATTGATTGAAGGATACAAGCGTGACGGGCACCCCAAAATTGAGGTTCACCGTGAAATTAATGGTCATCCAGTTATTGCAATAGATGATGGGACTATTACAGCACTTGCTTGCGATACCAAACTTCCATTTGATCTGCCAGTCTTTGATCTGAATGATACTAAAAGCATTGCCGATTTTATTCTCACTGAGGTTGGTCTGTGAGTAGTGGATTTGATACCTTTATTATAGTGGATTGGTCCGGTGGCAATCAAGGCTCTGTACAACCGCAAGCAGACGCTGTTTGGGGTTGTGTGGCAAGGGAGAATGCAGTTGAAGATGCGGTCTATTTGCGTAATCGCAACATTGCTGAAAAATGGTTGTTAAATACTTTGATTTGTGAGCGCGCGGCGGGAAGGCGCGTGTTTGTTGGGTTTGACTTCCCGTTTGGTTACCCTGTCGGGTTTGGCGTTGCATTAACTGGTTCAGATGACCCATTTACGCTTTGGGATTGGTTCGAAGCACGGATTAAAGATGCTCCAACAAGTAACAATCGCTTCGATTTAGCTGGTCAAATTAATTCATACTTCGGCGGTAAAGGCCCTTTTTGGGGTAATGCGCTGAAACGTGATATAGTAGATTTGCCTCGTACCAAGCTAGCATATGAAAATTCCTTTCCCAATCGACGAAAAGCGGAAGATTATGCCAAAGGCGCATTCACACTATGGCAAATGTCAGGCGTTGGCTCCGTAGGAGGCCAAACGATGATGGGTTTACCTGTTTTGGCGCGGCTACGGCGCCACTTTGGCTCAGAGCTGACTGTATGGCCATTTGAAGCACTGGGTTCGCCGATTTCTATTGTTGAGGTATGGCCTTCTCTCACCGTGGATATGGCCCCTGCGGGTTGGATCAAAGATCAGTGGCAGGTGCACTCGTTAGCTCGCAATATTGCGGCTCTTGACAGAGATCGTTTAAAAGAAATGTTGAATATACCCATTACATCAGAAGGTTGGATTTTTGGTATTGGCTTTCAGGACGAGCTTCGTGAGGCTGATAAATATTTGCGTAATGACTGTTTTGCGTTGCCGCAGGGTGTGCATTGGACACCTGTCGATGCAGCGTTGGATGATCTGCGTTCGCGACTACAGTCAGTAGCAAAGATTAAAAAAATGGCTGTAAATAGCTGTTTAGGCCGAGTCTTGGCAGCAGATGTGGTGGCTTTGCGCGCTAATCCGCCGCTGTCGAATACGGCTATTGATGGTTATGGTTTTGCAGGTGGGCGAGCTGCTGGCCCGCATCGGCTACCCTTAGTAGCTGTGCAGGCGGCAGCGGGTGAAAGATTAAAACATAGCATACCTAGTGGTTCGGCTGTTCGCATTTTAACGGGAGCAGCTCTGCCTGATGGTGTTGATACTGTCATCTTGCAAGAGGACGTCGAAGTGGCGGACGGATTTATTAGTTTTGTTGGCCCACTTGACGTTGGCGCAAATACTCGAGCGGCTGGTGAAGATGTAGAGGTTGGGGAAATAGTCGCAAAAAGGGGGCGGCGAGTGACGCCTGCAGATCTTGCTATTATTTCTGCAATTGGCGTTGGTGAGGTTTCGACTTACACGCAATTGCGAGTAGGAATCTTGTCGACTGGAGATGAATTAGTTTGCGCTGGCCAAAATGCTGCGCCTGGGCAAATTTTTGATGCTAACCGCCCAATGCTTATGGGTTTAGTCGAACAGCTTGGCCATATTCCTGTTGATTTAGGACAGGTAGAAGATGACCGTGCTGCATTGCGAAAGCGTTTAGATGAAGCCGTGTCTCAGGCAGATATCATTTTGACTAGTGGTGGTGCATCATCGGGTGACGAAGACCATGTGTCTGGTTTATTAAATGAAACGGGGGCGATGGCCCTTTGGCGAATTGCTATCAAGCCTGGTCGCCCTTTAGCGTTAGGCGTTTGGCGAGGTAAGCCAATTTTTGGTTTGCCGGGTAACCCGGTTGCGGCTATGGTTTGTACGTTAGTCTTTGCTGCCCCTGCTTTTGCCCAAATGGCAGGATCGGTATGGATGCCACCAAAAGGATTTCAATTACCGGCCGCCTTTAGTAAACAGAAAAAATCAGGCCGCCGCGAATTTTTGCGAGCGCGAGTAAGGGACGGAAAAGTTGAAGTTTTTGTCTCAGAAGGATCTGGACGTATCAGTAGTTTGGCTTGGGCTGAAGGCTTGGTGGAATTGCCAGAGGATGCGCTACACATACGCCATGGGGATATGGTTCGTTACATACCTTGGTCTGGGTTTAATAATTAGTCAAAAGTGCCTGCAACGCGCCCTAGAAGCATAAATGCTCTAACAGTGCGAGTGTTGCTGAGAGTTGAGAGATCTACGTCTGTTGCTGTGATTGTGAACGTTGATATAGCTCGATCAAATTGACGTAGGAAGTGATGGGCAGCATCACGAAAAATGGCGTCCTGTTTCATTCTTCCAGCCACTACAGCTAATGAAGTATTGTCTCTCACGCCACCTAAAGATGAAATTGATCGACCTCTCGAACCGCTGGCGAATTGCCTCCAAACTTCGGGGCGTACATTATCTGGGCGTAAGTCATCCATATAAATACCGTCTTGGCTCAAAAGGGTCAGAATATCTTTAGCGGCCTGAATTAGTTGTGCTGTCTCTCTATTTTGCATGGCTTTGCGCAGTGAGGCAAAGCCGTTTTTGTCTTCGGTGTTTTCCGGAAAATTTAGAGCTTGGATAAAATCTGAATTGTGTAAAACAGGTTTACTATTCTCGGCTATAGTGCCGAGTGCAAGTGTTGGTTGGTCGTCTTCAAATACAGCCGATGTCTCTTCTACCGAGGTATTTTGCTGCCTTTGTTCGCTGAACTGGAAATCGTGTGATATATCCTGCTGAGTTTCAATTTTATGGATAGCATTAGAAATTTCGTCGAGTTTTTTCAACATAAAAGCGTTAACTTCACTTCCATATTCCTGTTGCTGAGTAATATTAATTTTATTGATAGACGCGATTGCATCTCTAAATCGTTGGCTTTCTTCATGTATAAGCCGATTTGTACGAATGTTAGACACGATAATCCAAATGACAGCTATGGGTATGAATATCGCGAGCATGGCCGATTGGAGTTGAATATTATTTAAACGATCTGCTGGAGTTGTGCTATCTAGAAAAAAAACTGAGGCTAACCCAAGTAACCAAACAGTACACAAGACAATTGCAACAATTTCAGTCTTTCCAAACCTCAAGAAGTGACGCTCATAATAAGTTTTAAATAGCTGTATTTATGATTTGTTTTTTTTGTCATAGTTTCAGCTATAGCTGATTTTTAAAATTTCATAAAATTTATCACCCCCAGGAGTGCGCACCTCTACGCTATCACCTTCTTCTTTACCGATTAATGCGCGTGCTATTGGTGACTTAATATTTAACAGACCTTTTTCGATGCTGGCTTCATATTCTCCAACGATCTGATAGGTTTTTTCGGCTTCAGTATCTTCATCTACGAGAGTTACAGTGGCTCCAAATTTAATTGATCCGGAAAGTTTAGAGGGATCAATAACTTCTGCCAAGGAAATTACTCCCTCAAGCTCTTTAATACGGCCTTCGATGAAAGATTGTTTTTCTTTTGCTGAATGATACTCTGCGTTCTCAGATAAATCGCCGTGCTCGCGAGCTTCTGCTATCGCTTTGATGATTGCAGGACGTTCCTCTGCTTTGAGGTGTTTTAACTCTGTTTCTAGCGCTATTGCTCCAGCGCGGGTCATAGGGATTTTATCCATTGGTGGCGTCCAAGTAGTGTTAAGGGTGGCGTTATTTAAGGGCCACTATCATATCAATTTTAAGTAGCAGACTAGATGACGTAATGGAATGCAAGTGCATTTCCCGAATTGATTAAATCTCCATATATGTCAAACTCAGTATGTGATCAATATTTACTAATAAAGCAAATAGTCCTGCTGTCTGATTTAGCTTTTCGCGATTACTCAAGTATAATTCTATGAAAAATAAATTGTGTTCAATTATTTTTAAACCGGTTCGTATTTTCTTCTGTACTTGGTTTCATGTGGAGGGCGTAGAATCACAAACTTTAATTTATATTTTTAAAGCATAAGGCATAGTTTATTCAACTTAATGGAAAAATTCTGAGAATTTCGATTTGATGTATGAGTTTTGGCAGTTTGGCATAACGTCACATGAGAAAAATAAAGATGTTGAGGAGTTTTGGCTATTTTAATGCTTTGCTATGATTGCAATGCTGCTGATGCTACTTTAGCCAAGCCATAGTGGATTGTTTAGAGGAAATACTGCCTCGTCTCGGGCAATAGGGTAGGAGTGGTTGTGGCGTATATTGAACGTGAAATGATGGAGTATGACGTTGTAATTGTCGGTGCTGGCCCAGCAGGGTTGTCTGCAGCCATACGATTAAAGCAACTGAACGCTGAACTTAGTGTCGTGGTTCTTGAAAAAGGTTCTGAAGTTGGGGCTCATATTTTGTCCGGTGCGGTTCTGGATCCTGTCGGCCTTGATGCACTGATTCCAGATTGGAGAGCAAAAAAAGCTCCGTTAAACGTGAAGGTAAAGAACGACAAATTTTATATTCTGGGCGAAGCAGGCAAATTGCGCCTGCCCAATTTTCCCATGCCCCCTCTGATGAATAACCACGGTAATTATATTGTTTCAATGGGCAATGTTTGCCGCTGGATGGCTGAACAAGCAGAGGGATTAGGTGTTGAAATTTTTACAGGGATGGCCTGCTCAGAATTAGTTTATGGTGATAATGACGAAGTTAGAGGAGTTGTTGCCGGTGTGTTTGGTCTTGAGAGTGATGGTTCTATCGGTGAGAGCACTGAGCCTGGGATGGAATTACATGGTAAATATGTATTCTTATCGGAGGGTGTGCGTGGATCATTATCGAAAGAAGTCATAGCTAAATACGATCTGTCTAAAAGTAAGGAGCCGCAGAAATTTGGTCTTGGGATGAAAGAAATATGGGAGGTTGAACCAGACAAGCACAAAGAAGGTTCAGTTACTCACACAATGGGTTGGCCACTTGGAAGCAACGCCGGTGGTGGAGCGTTCATTTATCACCTTGAAAATAACCAAGTGTATGTCGGCTTTGTCGTGCACCTAAATTATAAGAACCCTTATTTATTTCCTTATATGGAATTTCAGCGTTTTAAGAACCATCCAATGATTTCGAACCTTTTAGAGGGCGGCAAACGCGTTGCGTATGGTGCACGCGCAATTTCAGAGGGTGGCTACCAATCGATGCCAAAGATGGTGGCACCGGGTGTTGCTCTGTTGGGCTGCTCAGTTGGTATGGTCAACGTGCCCCGAATTAAGGGTAACCATAATGCAATGCTATCCGGTAAGGCAGCTGCTGAAGCTGCGTTTGAAGCAATAGATGCAGAGCGTTCAGGTGACGAATTAACAGCTTACGAGGCGGTTGTTCGAAATGGCGCGATTGGTGCCGACTTGAAGAAGGTCCGCAATGTAAAACCTCTGTGGTCGAAATATGGCTTAACGGCTTCTTTAATTTTGGGTGGCCTAGATATGTGGACTAACTCACTTGGCTTTTCTCTTTTTGGGACTCAAAAACATTATAAAAATGATGCAGAGGCGACTGAAGAGGCGAGTAAGCACTCGCCTATTGATTACCCAAAGCCGGATGGAAAATTAACCTTCGATCGATTAACCAACGTTGCCTTTTCCTTTACAAATCACGAGGAAACCCAGCCTCCTCATCTTCATCTTAAAGATGCTGCAGTGCCTGTGGAAGTGAACTTGGCCAGATATGCTGGCCCCTCTGCACGCTATTGTCCCGCTGGTGTCTACGAATTTGTAAAAGAAGCGGGTGGCGATACTCGTTTCGTAATTAATTTCCAGAATTGTGTGCACTGTAAAACTTGCGACATAAAGGATCCAAGTCAAAACATTAATTGGACGACACCGCAAGGAGGTGGTGGGCCAAACTATCCTAATATGTAGCGTGAATCAAAATAATCAGTGATTTTAAAAGTTGTTTTACAGTAGCCATAGCTAGGAATGATTTAACTATGTGATAAGAATTATAAAGGCTTTTAAGTCGTGCCGGATTGTATCTGGCCTTTGCAGTGTTACTTAAGAGATAGACTGATTAAAAATTGATGCCTAAAATAGGAATGCAACGAAAATGATTAAATTGTTCAACAATATTTTCGTCTGCGCTGCCGTCATTTTCACGTTTTCCGTGCCAGTGTTAGGGCAATCCTTTTCCGGCGCTTATTTAGCGGGTCAAAATGCGGCTTCTCGAAGTGATTTTGAGGCCGCTGGTTCATATTATATTCAAGCACTAGCTCAAGATCCAAATAATGCAAAAGTTGCTGAATCTGCGATATTTGCACAGATTGCATTGGGCGACGTACTGAGAGCAAAACCGTTAGCGGCAGTTTTGGAAGCCCGTGGAGTTCAAAGCCAAATCGCGCATATGACCATAATTGCAACATTGTTTTATGAGGAAAATTATGAGGGCTACTTGGCGCGCGAGGTTGAAACAAGCGGTGTCGGGCCGCTTGTCGATGGCTTACTATCGGCTTGGGCGCAAGTTGGTCTGAAAAATCGTGTGGATGCATTAGCCCAATTTGACAAAATAGCAGAGCAATCTGGCCTTCAAGGATTTGCACTGTATCATAAAGCTATGGCATTGGGTGCTCTGGGTGACTTTGAGGCTGCCGAAGAAATTTTTGCGAAATATGACAGCGGCCCTTTGCAGCAGACCAGACGTGGAATTTTAGCGCGAGCGGAAATATTATCTCAACTTGGTCGTAACGAAGATGCACTAGCCTCTATCCGTGCCGCTTTTGGATCTACACCTGATCCAGAACTTACAGTTTTCGCAAAAATTCTTGAAACTGGTGGCACTTTACCTTTTAGTCACATCACATCTGCGCGGGACGGCGCAGCGGAAGTTTTTTATTCTGTTGCTGGTGCATTACAACAAGAAGCTGGAGCCGACTATACCTTGCTTTACGCTCGGGTAGCGAGCTTCTTAAGACCAGATCATATTGACACTTTACTATTGAGTGCAGAGCTTTTGGAAAGTTTGGATCAATATAAATTAGCTAATACTGCTTATAAGGGCGTGCCTGCTGATCATTCAGCATTTCATGCTGCTGAATTGGGACGGGCAGATGTTTTACGTCAATCGGGGAAACCAGACGCCTCTATTGAAGTACTGGAACAACTGGCAAAAAGATTTGATGATTTGGCAATTGTGTACTCTACGCTTGGTGACGTTTTGCGTCAGCAGGAGCAATTTGAGGAAGCTGTATCTGCATATGATCGAGCTTTAGAGTTGACGAAAGATGGTGCTCGCGGAAGTTGGTTTCTTCACTATGCACGCGCTATTTCGCTAGAACGCTTGGAAGAATGGCCGCGAGCCGAGTCGGATTTTCGCAAGGCACTGGAATTAAATCCTGGGCAGCCTCAGGTTTTGAATTACCTCGGTTATTCATTAGTAGAAAAGCAGGTAAAACTTAAAGAAGCGCTTTCAATGATAGAGCAGGCGGTTACTACCAGTCCAGATAGCGGTTATATTGTCGATTCTTTGGGTTGGGTGCTTTATCGACTTGGTCGTTATCAGGAAGCTACTCAACATATGGAACGAGCTGTTGAACTGATGCCCATCGATCCAGTGGTCAATGACCACCTTGGAGATGTCTATTGGGCTGTTGGCCGGGAGCGGGAGGCTCAATTCCAGTGGATGCGCGCACTTAGTTTTGTAGACCCCAAAGATACGGATGGTGAAGCTGACCCAGATCGTATGCGCCGGAAGCTGGAAGTTGGGCTGGATCAAGTTTTGCAAGAAGAGGACGCAGAGCCTCTGAAAGTTACTGACGAAGACTGATTGTTCGAATATGTCCCAAAACGTTTCATATCATGTACGTGCACCAGCAAAAATAAACCTCACACTGCATGTTACTGGTCAAAGACCTGATGGGTATCATATTTTGGATTCTCTCGTTGTCTTTGCCGATGTATGTGATACCCTCACAATTAAGCGTAGTCACAACTTTTCTTTTACAGTTAAAGGAACTGAAGCTGCTGGCACGCCTGCAAACGATGAAAATCTCGTGCTGAAGGTGGCACGTTTGTTTTTGGAAGCACAAAATCTATCATTAGTTCTCAAAAAAAGTTTGCCAGTATCTTCAGGGATTGGCGGCGGATCTGCTGATGCTGCTGCAGCATTTCGAGGTCTTTTGTGTCATTCGCATGGCTTACTACCTGGTGAAAGTATCCCAACTGACTTTTTTAACCTTGATCAAACACCAATAGGTCGGCGGTTATTTCAACTAGGTGCAGATATTCCTGTCTGTGTAATGTCGCAAACTATGCGGATGCGTGGAATTGGTGAAAATCTAAAATCGGTACAAGATCTCCCAGAAATGTGGGCTATTTTGGTTAATCCAAGGGTAGCTATATCTACACCCACTGTATTTAAAAAATTGACAGAAAAATCAAACCCACCAATGCCGGATAATATTCCTAAATTTAAAACTATTGAATGTTTTGTTTCATGGCTAGCCGCGCAACGAAATGACCTTGAGCAACCTGCTATGTCTCTCGTTCCAGAAATAAAACAAGTAATAGATAGATTTAACGCAAGTTCAGATTGCATGTTTGCAAGGATGTCTGGGTCCGGTGCTACTTGCTTTGGTTTGTATGCCAACAAAGCGCGAGCGATGGCGGATCTGCAGAAAGTTCAGAGGGAATTTCCCAACTGGTGGGTGCGAAATACTTTTTTGGGTTCATCGGCCTCACTAGCAATGCCACGAGCTACTTGAGGCGCGCTACTACATAGGTAGCCAAGTCGTATAGGATCGACTTTAAGTCATGGTCAGGAAGGGGTGCTAGAGCTGCTTTCGCTTTGTTTGCCCAACTGATGGCGTCTAAACGTGTAGCCTCCAAGGCTCCATGCTTTTGCAGTAAACTGATTGCGCGTTCCAAGTCACCATCTTCTTGGCTGCCTTTTTCGATTGTGCGACTCCAGAAAGCCTGCTCTTTGCTATCGGCATTTGCCACAGCTTTTATGACTGGCAAAGTTAGTTTTCGTTCGCGAAAATCATCACCAATATTCTTACCTGTTATGGATGATTGCCCGTCATAGTCTAATAAATCATCTACTACTTGAAACGAGATACCAAGTGAATCGCCGTAGTCAGAAAGAGCTTGTACTGTAGATACATCAGCGCCTGCTATCACGCCTCCAACTTTTGTCGCAGCAGAAAACAGCGCAGCCGTTTTCCCACGCACTACTTGAAGGTAAATATCTTCGTCTGTGGCGAGATCCTGCGCTGCGGTCATTTGTAATACTTCTCCCTCTGCTATCGTTGCAGAGGCGTCGGATAAAATACGGAGTACATCCATTGAGCCGGTTTCGGTCATCAGTTGGAAACTGCGTGAAAATAGGTAGTCACCAACTAGAACTGAAGACTTGTTGTCCCATAAAAGATTTGCCGTAGGTCGACCGCGGCGCTGTGCACTTTCATCAACAACATCATCATGCAAGAGAGTTGCTGTGTGTATGAATTCAACTGTTGCCGCCAAGTGCACGTGATATGGACCCTCATAACCGCAAATATGTGCTGATGCTAATGTAAGCATTGGGCGCAACCTTTTGCCACCAGCGTCAATCAAATGGCGTGTTACTTCTGGAATCCTAGGGGCGTATTTGGAGGCCATCCGATCCCGAATTAACAGGTTAACTGCTTCCATGTCTGCAGCAACATACTTCGCCAGACGATCGTGAGGTTTCGTGATTTTAGTTATGTTCATAACTGGCTCCATCGAGACCTCTCGACATATAGGGTCATATGATATTACATGCGATAGCATGAAAGAACTTTTGCGTAGCACTGACCCAACAACTATTGCATTCGCTTCCGCTCTACTTGGAGGTGAAGGTATAGACTGCTTTCAAATGGACGTAAATATGAGTATACTTGAAGGTGGCATTGGAATTTTTCCCCGACGATTGATGGTGCGATCTGATGTTCATGATGAAGCACTATTGGTTATGCGAGACAATGATATCGACCTCGGATACTGAATTAACCTATGATGCGTTTCTTGGAGGGAAACTGCATTTATGGCAGCCCCGCAGAGGATATCGTGCCGGAGTAGATCCAGTTTTGCTGGCGGCATCTGTTGAGGCTAAAGCAGGGCAATCAGTTTTAGATCTGGGTTGTGGTGTGGGAACAGCGGCGCTATGCCTTTCAGCCCGCGTGCCGGGCTTAAAAGTTTTAGGAATTGAGCGACAGTCGCTGTACGCAGAACTAGCGACCCGTAACGGGCTTGATGTGGTTAGAGCAGATCTTACAAAGCTTCCTGCTAAAATCAATCAATTGAGGTTTGATCATGTTTTGGCTAACCCCCCATATTTTGATCGCAGAGAGGGTGACGCCGCAGCGGATCCGGGTCGTGAAGGCGCTTTGGGTATCGATACCCCTTTAAAAGAATGGGTTGGCACAGCGGCACATCACCTGCGTCACAAAGGATACTTATATATGATTCATAGAGTTGAACGGTTACCAGACATATTAGCCGCTGCAATGGGGCAACTAGGAAGCATCGAAATTTGGCCGCTCTGCCCCAGAGCTGGAAAAGCTGCAGAGTTATTAATTTTTCGTGCGCGTAAAAATGGAAAAGCAAAATTCCGCTTACAGGCGCCTTTAGTTTTGCACACAGGAACAGCCCATGTTGTGGATGGCGACAGCTACAGGCCGGAAATTCAAGCAGTTTTGCGCGAGGGAATGGGGTTGCTGCAATAGAAATTGATAAATTGTATTTTGACGACTTGAGTACATGCTGCGCATGCAGCGTGACACAAGCATATTATTATGGTTTTGTAAAAATGCACTTCATTAGCAAGGAGAATTACATGAGCGTGACAGCCCACCTTGAAGAATTAAAAAAGAAGCATCAAAGCTTGAGCGAGCAAGTTGATATAGTTCAACGATATCCCGCGGCAGATCAGATTGAAGTAGCTGTAATGAAAAAACAGAAACTTAAGTTAAAAGAGGAAATTATCCGATTGTCGGCTTAGTTCTTAATTTGTATACTTGAACTAGCTGCAAGAAGTGCTCCCGCAGCTATCATAATAGCAGCAGCACCCAGAGACCAACTGGGTGTTGCAATGCCAGCAATTACTAAAAATGCAGTGGATAATAACGGTGCTGCATAAGAAGCGGTACCCACAATTTGTATGTTACCCTTTTTAATTGCGATGTCCCAAACAAAAAATGCGAGGCCGACAGGCCCAATTCCTAACAATATTAAGCTTGACCAGCCAATTGCGTTCTGTGGCCATACAGTATCTTCTAAAATTAAATGTAAAGGAAGAGACAATGCTGCACTACCAATGCAAAAGACTGCAACAGAGGCGGTAGGTACAGTGTCAAATTTGCGCGAAAGCACAGAGTACCCAGACCATATCAGCGCGCACCCTAGGGCTAGAAGGTACCCATAAAGGTTGTTTGGGTTAAAGTCAGAAATATCTCCAGAAATTATCAATGCTGCACCAAAAAAACCTAGTATGGCCCCGCTAACATGCTGCAGTGACAAGCGTTCATTCGGCAATAAACCAGACATTAAAACTATCAAAAGTGGCCATAAATATGCAATAAGACTGGCCTCAGCGGCTGGAGCATGCCTTAGGGCAGAAAAATATAAAGAGTGATAACCAAATAAGCCAAGAGTACCAAAAATAAAAATTTGCAATGGTATTTTACTCAGTTTTCGAATGTTGCCGGTTGCCACAGTCCAAATAAGGCCAAGAACTCCACCTATCAAGAAACATATTGTCATCAATAGAAAGGGAGGGGTAGGCGCTGAACCCACAGAGAGTAAAGCGAGTAGACCCCATAGAGCAATAGCAATAAAACCGAGACTGGTCGCGTTTTGACGATTCAAAAAGTAAGCTTTCTATTGATAGTAACTAGACTAGTTCACAACAGCATACCTTTACTTATAGGACTCATAGCTTTTGCTAACGCTGCTTTTTAATGTCAGTTTTGGTATTCTCCAACATCCAGTTGCAATTCGACTGTTGCTTTCACGTTAAAGAGATAGATGGACTAGTTTAAGAAACATCTTTTTTGTCTTTACCATAATATTTTATAGTCGGTAAATTAACTAAGTAAAGAATTGCGCGCCATTGGCAGAGATGGTTGAGCCGTTGATAAAGCCAGAATCATCAGCAGCAAGAAAAACTACGCAGCGCGCTATTTCATCAGGGGTACCCAACCGCCCAGTCGGAATTTGAGAAATTATGCTCTCGCGCACTTTTTCAGGTACTGCCATAACCATGTCAGTACCTATGTACCCTGGGCATATTGCGTTGGCTGTAATTCCTGCTCTGGCACCCTCTTGTGCGAGGGACTTAATTATACCCAGATCGCCGGCCTTAGTTGCGGCATAGTTCACCTGAGAAAATTGACCTTTCTGACCATTAATCGAAGAGATCACTATTACGCGGCCAAATTTTCGCTCCCTCATGCCGGGCCAGATAGGATGAACTGTATTGAAAACTCCTGTTAAATTAGTATTTACGACCTCATGCCACTGTTCGGGGGTCATTCGGTGGAAAGGGGCATCACGTGTTATCCCTGCATTAGCAACGACTACTTCAATGGGGCCTAAATCGGCTTCGACTTTGGCTAGCCCTCCTTTTGATTCTTCATAGCTTGCAACGTTCCATTTGTACGTTTTTATTCCAGTTTCATCAGTGAATTTATCTGCTGCGCCCTGATTGCCTGCAAATGTTGCAGCGACAGAGTAATCAGCATTTTTGAGTGCAATTGAAATAGCGGCACCTATTCCTCGGCTCCCTCCGGTGACAATAGCGACGCGAGACATGTCTACAATCCTTCAATGATTACGGTAAATTTTTGAATTTTGATATGAATTTAAGAAGTACATAAGATAAATTTCATGCTTTACAGCTTATTAAAGTAAGCGCTTCCGTTGATTTAAAATCAATTTTTATTAGTCGCGCTCAAGACACATTGCAACACCCATACCTCCACCTATGCACAATGTGGCCAGCCCTTTTTTTGCATCACGTCTTTTCATTTCAAAAAGTAAAGTGTTTAAAATGCGAGCACCTGACGCGCCAATTGGGTGACCAATAGCTATAGCTCCACCGTTTACGTTTACGACTGCTGGATCCCAACCCATTTCTTTATTTACGGCGCAAGCTTGCGCTGCGAATGCCTCGTTGGCTTCAACCAATTCGAGCTCTTCTGGTTTCCATCTGGCTTTTTCCAGCGCTTTGCGGCTTGCATAGACAGGGCCTACACCCATTATTGATGGGTCTAGACCCACTGTCGCATAACTCACAATCCGGGCCAGTGGTTCTATTGCACGTTTATCAGCATTTTTTGCTGTCATCATTAAAGCAGCAGCTGCTCCATCATTAAGGCCTGACGCATTAGCGGCTGTTACAGAACCATCTTTGGCGAAGGCTGGTCTAAGCTTTTGCATTGATTCCATTGTAGCGCCGTGACGTATATACTCGTCAGTATCAATGACGGTATCACCCTTGCGTCCTTTTAGGGTGAAGGCAGTAATTTCATTTGTAAACTTACCTGCCAATTGAGCAGCTTCAGCTTTATTTTGAGAGGCAACAGCAAACTTATCTTGCGTATCTCTCGTTATCTGCCACTGATCAGCAACGTTTTCGGCTGTTTGACCCATATGGTATCCGTTGAAAGCATCCCAAAGACCATCACGGATCATTGTATCAATATACTGTATGTCACCCATTTTGTGACCAGTCCGCAGCGCTGCTGCATGTGGGCTAAGTGACATATTTTCTTGCCCACCACCAATTACAATATCTGCATCACCAAGTTTAATGTGTTGCGCAGCAAGAGCAACGGCCCGCAGTCCCGACCCACAAACTTGATTGATACTCCATGCGGCAGATTCTTTTGGAAGACCGGCGTTAATGTGTGCTTGGCGAGCTGGGTTTTGGCCTTGTGCGGCTGTCAGAACTTGTCCGAGGATTGTTTCAGACACTTCTGCTTTTTCAATACCAGCGCGCAAGACAACCGCCTCTAAAACGTTTGCCCCCAACACGTGAGCTGGTGTTTTTGAAAAACAGCCGCCAAAACTGCCCACTGCAGTTCTAGCAGCAGAAACTATGACTATATCGGTCATTGTGGTCAAATCCTCTGTTAGATAAGCGCGAAATGTCTTCCAAACACAAACTAAACTGCCGAAAGAATGTAATTAAAAATAGCCCTTAATGGATTCGCTGCGGCGCGGCAACGGGCAGGATGCTTCCAGTACGGTGATTAATAAGAATAAGTTTTTATTCACTGTAGAAGTCACGGAAGATTTCTTTTACTTGATTCCGAATGCTTTATTTAGCGGTATTGAAGTTTCATTGAATTGACTCTTGCAGATTAGTCAGTGTATGCCGCCGTCATTGGTGTTGGTGGTCTCCGCGAGGAGCTCCCTGTCAGTCTGGTGATAGCCAGTCAGAGGACAACGCACTTCGAAACCTAAACGAAGGAGATCAGCCGTGACAAAACGCACGTCTGCCAAGTACAAAATAGATCGTCGTATGGGCGAAAACATCTGGGGTCGTCCAAAATCCCCCGTAAATCGCCGTGAGTATGGGCCCGGACAGCATGGGCAGCGCCGTAAAGGTAAAGTGTCTGATTTTGGTATACAATTACGCGCCAAGCAGAAACTTAAAGGTTATTATGGTGACGTTACCGAGAAACAGTTCCGTCGTATTTATGCAGAGGCAGAACGAGTAAAAGGCGATACTGGCGAGAATTTGATTGGGCTACTAGAACGTAGGTTGGATGCAGTGGTTTACCGCGCAAAATTTGTGGCGACAGTCTTTGCCGCTCGCCAATTCGTAAACCATGGCCACGTCAAAGTGAATGGCCGCAAAGTGAACATCCCATCGTACCGGGTAAAAGAAGGCGATGTGATCGAAGTTAGGGATAAATCGAAGCAATTGGCAGTAGTGCTTGAGGCGACCCAATTGCCGGAGCGCGATGTGCCAGATTACGTAGACGCGGATCATTCTAAAATGGCCGCTACGTTCGTGCGAACGCCGACACTCGGCGATGTACCTTATCCTGTAGTCATGGAACCAAACTTAGTTGTTGAGTTTTACGCGAAAAATTGATTAGAATACTGCAAATTAAACTGTTTGACTACAAAAGACCGCTCATTTTGGGTGGTCTTTTTTCGATTTTTACATAATATTTTTCGGTTGCTTTTTATCGTCTGTTATCTTTTTTGATAGTTTGTATTGGTTTGAGAGCCAGTCTGTTTCTAATAATAACAGCGACTCATTTTTCTGGTAAAAAAATTATGTATTTTCCACTGGTAAGGCTGACTTAGGAAGCTTAAATTCACTCTATAACAGGAGGCCTAAATGGAATGCATTAAACCCCAACCTGGCATCATGGATATCGAGCTTTATCAGGGTGGGACCAGCCATTTGGCGGGCATTAAAGATGTCGTTAAACTATCATCAAATGAGAACCCGCTTGGTCCAAGTGAAAAAGCTATTGAAGCTTACAGTAAAGCCGCGTTTGAATTAAATAGATATCCATCTTCTGACCATAACAGCTTGCGAGCGGCTATAGGAAAGGTGCACCAATTAGACTCAGACCGGGTGATTTGTGGGTCAGGATCAGATGAAATAATTTCCTTACTCTGTCAGGCTTACGCTGGTCCAGAAACAGAAGTTATTCATACTGTACATGGCTTTAGTATGTACCGAATTAACGCATTAATAGCTGGTGCTGTACCCGTCGAAGTGGTTGAAAACAATAGAGTTACCGATGTAGATGCCATACTTGCAGCCGTAACTGAGCGAACTTGTCTTGTGTTTTTTGCTAACCCAAATAACCCGACAGGCACAATGATTCCAACATCTGAAGTAGAGCGTTTGATCAATAGTTTGCCACGTCACACATTACTAGTTTTGGATGGTGCCTATGCAGAATACGTCGAGAATTATGATGGTGGCGCTTCGTTGGTAGAAGCTAATAACAACGTCGTAATGACAAGGACATTTTCCAAACTCTATGGGTTGGGTGGGTTGCGGGTCGGTTGGGGTTATGGCCCAGTCCACGTAATCGATACTCTAAATCGAGTACGTGGCCCATTCAATGTGACACAGCCGGGATTAGCGGCTGCCAAAGCGGCAGTTTTTGATCGAGCCTATACTACGCACTGCCGAGTGGAAAATGCACGATGTAGAAGTTGGATGGCCGATAAATTGGCTGAAATTGGTGTGCTATCTGACGCATCACTTGCTAATTTTATTCTAGCTCGCTTTCGTGATAGGCACGAGGCAGAGGCTTGCGATTTTTATCTACAGTCGCAGGGAATTATCGTACGTCGCGTGTCTGGGTACAATTTGCCGGCAGCATTACGTATTACTGTGGGTGACGAAAGTGCTTGTCGTCGTGTTGTTCATGCTATTCGTCAATTTAAAAATGGTAAACGGGTATGAGCGTCATTTACAACCGTGTGGCTCTAATAGGTTTGGGCCTGATTGCTTCTTCTATGTTTTGGGCTATTAAGCGTCGTGGACTTGCAGGCGAGGTAACTGGTTATGCTCGCAGCGTGGAGACCCGCAATACAGCACGTAGGATTGCTCTGTGCGACCGTGTTTGTGATACTATAGCTGAGGCGGTTGAGGGCGCGGATCTGGTTGTCTTGTGTGTTCCTGTGGGTGTCATGGGGGCAGTTGCTAAAGAGATGGCTCCATATCTAGCAAATGATGCAACGATCAGTGATGTAGGTTCTGTTAAACGTGAAGTAATCGCGGCGGTTAAACCAAATTTACCAAATAATGTTCACTTTATTCCTGCGCATCCATTGGCAGGAACAGAACACTCCGGACCTGAAAGCGGGTTTGCGGAACTTTTTGATAACCGATGGTGTCTATTAGTACCTGGGCCAGAATCAGATTCCACAGTTACCGCAAGACTGTTACAGTTTTGGGAGGGGCTGGGCGCTAACGTCGAGGAAATGGATGCTGACCATCATGATTTGGTACTTGCCGTAACAAGTCATGCTCCTCATTTAATAGCATATACGATGGTTGGAGTTGCTGATGACTTGCGGCGGGTGACGGACAGCGAAGTTATAAAATATTCGGCTGCAGGTTTTCGCGATTTTACTCGGATAGCAGCAAGCGATCCAACAATGTGGCGTGATGTATTTTTGAATAATAAAGAAGCCACGCTGGAGGTTTTGGGACGCTTTACTGAGGAGCTATTTGCTTTGCAGCGTGCGATAAGGACGGAAGATGGAGATCACCTGCATGACTACTTCAGCCGGACACGGGCAATCCGGCGTGGTATTATCGAGGCGGGACAGGATACTGACGCTCCAGATTTTGGACGAGGTGCAAAGCGGTGAAAACTGCAGTTTTGGTACTGGCATTAGTTACCAACTTCGCCATAGCAGCACCTGACATATCAAAACGACCAATGATTCGAGATCGAATTACCACAGAGGCTCCTCAAAAAAATATCCGTCCTGTAGCACGTGCTTTGCACCGCAATGTTCAACTGATTGCCACTGTCCAATTAAAGTTTTCAATTAGACCTCTTTTGCGCCCTCGGATAATAGAACGAAAAGCCATGGCTCGTCTTAATGCGCGCCGAAAAGGACAAGTCTGTGGAGACCCTGACCTGCAGGGTGAAGAGGTAGGTTCGGTGTCAGCGCGTATTAAGGGATGTGGAATTAAAGAGGCGGTCCGGTTGCGCTCTGTATCTGGCGTTAAGCTGAGCCAAGCTTCATTGATGGACTGTCCGACCGCTAAGGCTCTGAAAGATTGGACAGAAAAAAGTGCTAAAAATGCTCTCCGTTCTGTTGGTGGTGGTTTGAAAGAGTATCGCATTGCCGCGCATTACGTTTGCAGAACTCGCAATAATAAAAAAGGCGCAAGAATATCAGAGCATGGCAGAGGTCGCGCGCTCGATATTTCAGGTTTTGTCTTAAAAGATGGTACGCAATTGACCGTGCTCCGTGGTTGGAATTCTAGATATGGAAAGGCTTTAAAGCTTATGCATAAAGGTGCTTGTGGTCCATTTGGAACGGTTCTTGGACCCCGCGCAGATCGCTTCCATCGAGATCATTTTCATTTCGATACAGCTAGACATCGCAGTGGACCATATTGTCGTTAAAACAGCCAAATTTGTTACATTAAAATAGCCGCGGTTTTTAGGCTAAGAATGTGAGGCCTAAACTTTATCTTGCTATTGTAAATCTATAGTATGAAGTGCAAGTTTATAACAGTGGGTCGTTGGTCCATGTATGAATTAACTCAATAAGTAAATCGATAAAAAACACAATTTCCAAAACTTTTCAAAAACTATTTACTTTTAAATCATCCATTCAAATAAGATTATTGATGTGACAAAATATCGGCAAAGGATGCCGCATTCATTACAGTAATCAGACTAAAATGTTACAATAACCATAATTCTTGCCCTCTCACTTGGGTGTGAAATCGGATTTATCGTTGCTGGCTATGAGGGATAAATAACAATGACCATGTGGGTATTTGGCTATGGTAGTTTGCTTTGGAACCCGGGAATTAATGTGGCTGAAAAAGTTTTAGCATCACTGTCTGGATACGCCCGATCATTTTGTATGAGGTCAATCCATCATCGTGGGTCCGACGAAAAACCAGGATTAGTGTTGGCGCTGGATCAAACCCTCAATGCATATTGTAACGGTGTAGTTTTGCGGGTTATGACCGAAGATGAGGATAACGCTTTGTCCTATTTGCGCGAACGTGAGTTGATTTCGTCTGCGTATGTTGAAAAAATGTTAGACGTGACATTACTCGATGGTAGAGTTGTTACAGCCCTGACCTATGTGGTCGATCCGGAACACGTCCAATACTGCGGTGGCTTACCGCTCGAAGAACAGGCACAAATTATTGCAAAAGCTTGGGGTGGGCGTGGAGCAAACAGTGAATACCTTTACAAAACTGCTTCTCAATTACACAAGATGGGTGTCGCGGATAAAGAATTAGATTGGCTAGTAAGCCGCGTTGCGGCATTATCTTCATAAATCCTTGGCACTTCTTAAAAAAGTCCGATAAGCTGCATTAACCAATGTATAACAAGGGTGCAGGAGCTAACCCATGGCGCAGCCCATAGTAAAAGCCCAACCGCATTTTTCGCAGCCGGTACGGCAAGTCACGTTAATGGTAATCGTCTTGGGTCTTTCGGGGTTTGGCGTTGTTTTAGCGTTGCCGCGTGTACTGCCTGTTTTTGAAGCGAACCCCTATCTTAATGGGTTTATCATGTTCGTTTTTGCAACTGGCGTGATTGCTTGTTTCTGGATGGTCTTTCAATTGATCCAGTCAGTACGTTGGATTGAGCGTTTTGCTGGGGATGGCCCTGCTTCGTCTGGAAAAGCGCCACAGTTGTTGGCATCATTGGCATCGCTTCTGCGCTCGCGTGGGGCAGAAATGCAGTTAAACGCCACGTCGACACGATCAATTTTAGATTCGGTGGCTACCCGAATTGATGAAGTGCGAGAAATTACGCGATATATTGTCAACTTATTAATTTTCCTAGGCCTTTTGGGCACCTTTTACGGGTTGGCAACTACTGTTCCGGCCCTGGTTGATACAATTCGTGGACTTGCGCCCCAAGATGGCGAGGCTGGTTTTGAGGTATTTGCGCGCCTAATGAGTGGGCTTGAAGAACAGCTAGGTGGAATGGGTGTAGCTTTCGCGTCTTCTCTGTTAGGTTTGGCAGGTTCCTTAGTTGTTGGCCTACTGGAGCTTTTTGCTGGTCATGGTCAGAATCGCTTTTACCGAGAATTGGAAGAGTGGTTGAGTTCTATTACGCGTGTCGGTTTCGCGTCCGACGGCGAGAATGTAACGGATCAAGCTGCAATAGCGAGTATCGTGAATCATCTGACCCTCCAAACAGAAAATTTGCAGTCTATGTTCAGCCAATCTGATGTTATTCGTTCTAATATGGATGAAAAAGTGGGGAGGCTGGCTGGGTCTATCGAACAAATTATTAAACAAATAAAAGAACAAAACAGAGGTGTCGGTGTCCTGCACCAGATGGTTGATGGGCAAGAACGATTGATCAGTTTAATTGAACAACGAGGCGCGGGTGATAGCATTGATGCGGAAAGTCGGATGCGTCTTCGGTCCATTGACGTTCAGATGTTGCAAATATTAGAAGAAATAAGCGTAGGACGCCGAGTTATGACTTCCGAACTGCGTGAAGATATAGCCGCACTTACTACTGCTCTGAGCCGGTCATTAAGCCAGGCTAGTAATCTAGCAAACAGTGACAACATTGAGATACAAAACCAGAACGAAGGGGATATCTGAGTATGGCGCTGTCGCGTCGTACAGGCCAAAGATTTCAGGCGTCAATTTGGCCTGGGTTTGTCGATGCAATGACTGGGTTGTTGCTGGTACTTATGTTTGTTCTGACTATCTTTATGGTTGTGCAGTTTGTTTTAAGAGAAACGATTACAGGACAAGAATCCGAGCTAAATCAATTGTCAGGAGAAGTGGCCAAGCTTGCAGAAGCGCTGGGTTTGGAAAAATCACGCACAAATGATTTGGACTCCCGTCTGACGTTTTTGAATAGTACCTTACAAGATGCACAGTTGCGGATTGAAAGTCAGACTGCTGAAATTGCAGCTTTAACGTCCGAACGGGATGAGCGTACCGCTGATTTGGCTACTGCAAAGATTGAGATTAGTAGCTTTGAAGCACAAGTAGCAGCCTTAATCATACAGCGTGAGAGTGCACTTACAAATATCGCTATATTGGAGGATGAACAGAGCCGCCTAATATCAGAAAAAGAAGCGTTGAATCTTGCTCTTTCTAAAGTGCGAGATGAAGTTGATATTCAAGTTCAAGAGGCTCGCCTAGCGGCAGCTCGTACGGAAGCGCTTCAGGCATTAATTGATGATTTGGGAAAGCAAAATTCTGAGATGGTAGATGATGCAGCCAAATTAAAAGTGAATCTGGAAGCGACGCAGGAAGCCTTAAATGTTAAAGAGATTGCGCTTTTGGCAGAGTCAGCCGCTGCTGAAGCATTGCGAACTCGCTTGCAAAATGCAAACGCGGAGCTGACGGCGATGACGCTAACGCTGGAAGCGCAAAGGCAAGAGGCAGAGGTCACTTTAACTTTATTGGCTGCTGCAAGAGCTGCAGAACAGGATCTGGATTCGCAGCTAATGGCAGCTTTGCTTGCTATTGACATGGCTGATAACACTGCTGCGAGCACTCAGGCACAGATGTTGGATATTGAGGCTGAATTGGTATCTGCGCTAACATCTTTGGAAGCTGTAAAAAGTGAAAATGGTAATCTTAAAACTGAACGTGTTGCTCTTGAGGAGCATTTGGCTGCACTATTGCTAAGCTCTGAGAGTAACGCTGCTACTATGATTGATTTGGAGGCACAATTATCCCTTGTTTTAGCTGAACTTGATGCAACTAGAACAGTCTCCTCGACCCTTGAAGCACGTGTGCTTGCTGCTGAGGATGCATTGGATGGACGGACTGTTAAAACTGAGGAACTGCAAGCTGAGCTTACTACTGCCCGACAAGATTTAAGCGCGAGGATTGGTGAAGTTGATGATCTGAAGGTAATGTTGGAAAATGCGCGGAATGAGCGGTCAACCTCTAATATTGAAGTCGAAAATTTACAAACTCGTTTAACAACAATAGAGGCGCGTTTACGAGTTTCTGATCTTGCAATGGGTGAAATTAGAAACCGATTGGCTGCTGCGTTAGCAGCGAAAGTTACTGCTGAGAGCCAACTTTCAGCCCAACAAACAGGGCTCGACAGCCTAAAGATTGAGTTGGCTAAAGCCATTGCTGAGCGCGATTTAGCCCAAGCTGATAATGCCTCAGTAGACCGTACTAATGAAGATGTGCGCGCGCAACTGGTTGCGGCGCTGGCAGCTAAGTTAGCAGCTGAAAATGAGCTGAATGCCTTAAGTATGGACACTATGGATGCAAGAGCGCAATTGGCTAATGCTTTAGCTGAAAAATATGCGGCAGATAATTTGATAATTGAACTAAATACCAAAGCTAAACGTAACGAGGTTTTGCTGGCAGACGCGCAAAAAGTACTTGCCGCAAAAGAGGCCACAACTTTTGAGGCAGAACGTCAGACTGAACTTTTAAATCAACAGGTTTCAGCACTGCGTGAGCAGTTGGGTCAATTGCAAATATTACTGGACGACGCAACTGAACGTGATGAGACACGGGAAGTACAATTACAGTCGCTTGGTTCAGACCTTAATACTGCTTTAGCCCGTGTTGCTGCTGAAGAACGCCGGCGACGGGAATTGGAAGAAGCGCAACGCTTGCGGATCGAGAAGGATGCGCTCCAACAAAAAGCATTGCAACAAGCAGAGCGATTACGACTTGAGGCCGAGGCAAAAGATTTAGAAAAGTACCGTTCAGAGTTTTTTGGCCGTCTCCGCGACGTCCTTGGAAGGCAAGAAGGGGTCAGGATTGTTGGAGATCGGTTTGTGTTCTCTTCAGAAGTTTTGTTTCCACCAGGAGACGCGGAACTATCTGACCTGGGTGCGAAAGAAATTACTAAGGTAGCAGACATTCTCATGAATGTTGTAGATGACATTCCACCTGAAATTGATTGGGTAATTCAGGTAGATGGTCATACCGATAATGTATCATTCTCTGGTACGGGCCCATTTGCCGACAACTGGGAATTAAGTCAAGGTCGTGCTCTCTCTGTGGTCAAGTTTATGATTAACTCTCTGGGTATCCCACCAAATCATTTGTCTGCAAATGGCTTTGGTCAGTATCAACCTCTTAATTCCGCAGACACACCCGAAGCGCGAGCTCAAAACCGACGTATCGAATTAAAATTTACAGAAAAATAAGCTTCAAGTTATTAAATTTTGAACCTATTAGTCTGCAGTCAAAAGCGGTGGTTTATCGCCAGTGAGCAGAGGTTTATCGGGCGATTCCACTCGTAAATCTAGCTCACCATTTTTAACACCAACTTTTACAATACCACCTTTCATCAACTTACCGAAAAGCAACTCTTCAGCGAGTGGCTTTTTAATATGCTCTTGTATTACCCGCCCAAGTGGCCGCGCTCCCATTGTGTCATCATATCCTTTGTTTGCGAGCCATTCGGCTGCAGCGCGCGTCAGTTCAATGGCAACATTACGATCCATTAACTGCGCTTCAAGTTGTAGAACAAATTTTTCGACAACTTGCAAAATTACATCTTTAGAAAGCGCTGCAAAACTGATCACTGCATCTAGACGATTACGAAATTCAGGAGTGAAAGTACGTTCGATCGCAGCTGTGTCTTCTCCCTCACGCCTGTCACGTCCAAATCCGATTGCAGCTTTTGCTTGCTCCGATGCACCGGCGTTAGATGTCATGATTAATACGACGTTTCTAAAATCAACGGCGCGTCCATTGTGATCTGTTAATTTTCCGTGGTCCATAACTTGAAGAAGTATATTGAATACGTCGGGATGTGCTTTTTCGATTTCATCTAGCAGCAAAACACAGTGTGGATGCTGGTCCACGCCATCAGTGAGTAAGCCGCCTTGGTCAAAGCCAACATAACCAGGAGGGGCACCAATCAAACGAGATACAGCGTGTTTTTCCATGTATTCGGACATGTCAAATCGGAGCATCTCCACCCCAAGTGTATCAGCCAGCTGCTTTGCAACTTCTGTTTTACCTACACCAGTTGGGCCTGCGAAAAGGTAGTTACCAATTGGTTTTTCTGGTTCGCGGAGACCTGCACGAGCCAATTTGATGGCAGACGACAGTGCATCAATTGCATTATCCTGCCCGAACACGACACGTTTAAGTGAAACTTCTAAGTCTTTAAGGGTTGCTGCGTCATCTTTTGAGATATTTTTTGGTGGAATACGAGCAATTTTTGCAACAACATTCTCAATCTCTCTGGTGCCAATCGTCTTGCGCCGTTTGGCTGCGGTAACCAGATGTTGTGCTGCACCCGCTTCATCTATTACATCTATTGCGCTATCTGGTAATTTTCTATCGTTTATATACCGACTGGCGAGCTCCACTGATGTTTTAATCGCATCAGCCGTATACTTTACTCCATGATGATCTTCAAAATAGGGTTTTAGACCCCTAAGAATTTTTGTTGCGTCGCCCACTGATGGCTCACTAACATCAATTTTTTGAAACCTTCGGGCTAGTGCTCGGTCTTTTTCAAAATGTTGGCGAAATTCTTTGTAAGTTGTAGATCCCATGGTGCGTAGTTTGCCGCCTTGCAGAGCAGGTTTCAGCAAGTTTGACGCGTCCATTGCGCCGCCAGAAGTAGCCCCAGCTCCTATTACGGTGTGAATTTCATCAATGAATAGAACGGCGTCCTTATGCGCTTCAAGTTCAGTAACAACAGCTTTCAACCGCTCTTCAAAATCACCACGGTAACGTGTGCCGGCTAAGAGCGCGCCCATGTCTAGAGAATAGATAGTGGTTTTGGAAAGTACCTCTGGCGTTTCTCCTGCAACAATTTTATGGGCTAACCCTTCTGCAATAGCAGTTTTACCAACACCAGGGTCACCAACCAACAGTGGATTATTCTTACGGCGACGGCACAGCACCTGGATACATCTCTCGACCTCAGTATCTCGCCCGATAAGTGGATCGATGTCTCCTTCGCGAGATTTTTCGTTCAAATCAACGCAGTATTTTGAAAGTGCAGCTTCCTTTTTTTCTCCCTCGGTAACGCCTTGAGGTTCTTGTTCATTATTTGGAGCTCCGGATATTGGACGATCTTCGCCAAACTCAAGATCTTTTGCAACGCCATGGGCTATAAAATTCACTGCGTCATAGCGTGTCATTTCTTGTTCTTGGAGAAAATATGCCGCATTTGATTCACGCTCTGCGAAGATGGCCACTAACACGTTTGCTCCAGTTACCTCTGTCCGGCCTGAAGACTGAACGTGTATAGCTGCTCGCTGAATCACGCGTTGAAAGGCTGCAGTTGGTACCGCTTCTGATCCCTCAATGTCAGTCACAAGGTTTGACAAGTCAGTATCTACAAAATCAACTAACGAACTGCGCAGGTCATCAACATTTACGGAGCATGCTTGCATGACCCGATGCGCGTCTGGTTCCGCAACAAGTGCCAGCAACAAATGTTCAAGCGTTGCAAACTCATGCTTGCGGTCGTTGGCCAATGCAAGCGCCTGGTGAATTGCTTTCTCTAGAGTGGTCGAAAATGACGGCACTGCGTTGCTCCTATCGTCTGATGTTGATCATTAATGAAATATCAACTTAGTATTATAGTGAATGAGATGGTTGGACATCAAAAAGCTTCAAGGTTTTTCTTCTCATTATTACATATAAAATAAATGAATCGAGTTTTTTTGAATTTAAACAGGTTTTTTATTTCATTTTTTATTAGAAATTATCTTTGCGGTTTCGGATTTCAGTAAAAACGTCTTGGGGGTTAGCTCCAATCATTGCCAAATTATTTTGGATTTTTGGATCAGACGCACGCAAGAATGGGTTCGTTGATAACTCAAGAGATAATCGCGATGGCACAGTCGGTAAACCGGATGCTCGCTGTTGATTTACTTCATTTATACGAGCGATAAGTTCTGGATTTTCAGCATCAATGGTTAAAGCAAATTCAGCGTTAGCTGCTGTGTATTCATGACCAGAATAAACGAGGGTGTTACTTGGCAATGCCATTAACTTTTTTAGACTTTTCCACATTTGTGACTTTGTTCCTTCGAAAACACGGCCACAGCCTAAAGCCATTAGACTGTCTGCTGTGAAAACTGCTTTTGAGCGTTCACAAAAAAAAGCTAAATGATTGATTGTATGACCGGACACATCGATAACAGAGAAGGTTTCTGAACCGACCTGAAAAGAATCATTTTCACTGACAGCGAGGTCAAGCGGTGGCAGTCTAATCGAGTCAGCGGCAGACCCTATCACTCGAGCAGGATGTTTGGCTAAAACTTCTGCAAGTCCGCTTGTGTGGTCCCAGTGATGGTGCGTAATCAAAATGTCGGTGAGTGACCAACTTGTATCTTCAAGGGCAGAAAGAATAGGTTCCGATTCGGGCACGTCAATCAGCGCGGTTGCTCCAGTCTCTGGATCATGGGCTAAGAAAGCATAGTTATCAGCTAGGCACGGTATAGTACGGATATCTAAGGGCATGGAAATTTGCCTTGTCATGTGTAGGTTATGATAGAGCGTGACCTTCAAAAAGAAAAAGGGCAAGGGGTGATAATGCATCTGGATGTACAAGATCTGCGAGACTTTTATTATCGTAGCGCTCTGGGGCGTTCAGCGCAGTCATCAATGCGACGACGTCTTTTGGAATTATGGCCAGAATCAAAAGGTCAGAGTGTAGTAGGTTTTGGTTTTGCGATTCCGTTATTGCGGCCATATCTTGCAGAGGCGCGCCGCGTAATGGCTTTGATGCCCGGGCCACAAGGCGTGATGCCGTGGCCGCTAGACGCCGAAAACATCTCTGTGCTTGTGGAAGAAACGTTCTGGCCGATAGAAACTGGGCACGTTGATAAATTAATTGTTTTACATGGATTAGAAACATCAGAGCAAGCCGATGATTTGCTTGAAGAGGCGTGGCGTGTTCTCGGACCAGGCGGTAAAGCACTATTTATTGTCCCTAACCGGGCTGGCCTCTGGTCAAGACGTGATCGTACGCCCTTCGGTTACGGACGTCCCTATTCGGCAGGACAGCTTGAAACACAATTAAGAAAACATCAATTTTTGCCAGAGCGACACGTGGGTGCGCTTTATCAATTTCCTTCAACTCGTCGGATTAGTATGAAAACAGCGGCAATGTTCGAAAAAGTGGGTCGAACAATGCCTGGAATGATTGCAGGAGGGGCATTTATGGTTGAAGCTTCTAAATTGATTTACCCGCCTAAGGGTCGGCTGGTTCGCAGCATTGTTAAAAGACAAAAAGTGCCACAAGGGGTAACGGCTTCGACCATTTTACGTTTTTAAATATCTACTTTTAATAACAACAACGAATCAAAATTTGGACAATAAATGATGGTAGGAATTAGATTTTATTCACTATACCAACTTTTACATGCAGTAAATTTTCTTTGAAATATTTAGATTAAGCATGTCAAACCATATATTTTGGTTTGGAATCGCAATAAAAATTGCGAGTTTTTCAAATATTTTCGAAATTTCATTTGGCACAAACCGCCGCACTTTATCTAACGTACTGAAATTGCTTGATAAGTGCATAAGCGATTGTTGATAAAGATATATTGCGGGGTCCGAAACGCTCTGCTACATCCGCATTGATTTTAATGCGTTGATTGAAATAAAGCGTTTCAACGTTCCCTGTTCTCGCTTAATTGCGTTCTATTATGGGGCTTAGACATCGAAAGGGTGCATGTGTCTGAACCAGCTTCGATTTCCAAAAGCATCGCTGGGCGCTATGCTATCGCTGTGTATGAACTGGCCAAAGAGGCAAATGAGGTCGACAGGCTTGAGATTGACATAGACATCTTGGCATCTGCCATGACGGATAGTGACGACTTCAATGCTTTACTTCAGTCACCGATTTACAGCCGCCATGAGCAACAATCTGCGATCGTTGCAGTGGCACGTAAGGCTGGCCTAAGCTCAGTGATGGTTAATACAATGGCTCTTATGGCTGACAAGCGCCGTTTATTCGTCCTGCCTCAGTTTTTACAAACCTTGCGAGAAGAAATTTCTGCCGCTAAAGGCGAAGTGACTGCCGATGTCACATCGGCCAAGTCGCTCACGAAAGCGCAATCAGACAAGCTTTCTAAGTCTCTTAAAAAAAGTCTGGGTAAAACTATAACTATAAATGCGTCTGTCGATGAAAGTCTCATCGGCGGATTGATTGTTAAAGTAGGCTCTAAGATGATTGATACGTCAATTAGCTCCAAGCTTACTTCCCTCCAAAGTGCAATGAAAGAGGTCGGATAAATGGGTATCCAAGCAGCAGAAATTTCTGAAATCTTAAAAGGTCAGATTAAAAATTTTGGTCAGGAAGCGGAAGTGGCAGAAGTTGGCCGCGTCCTATCAGTTGGCGACGGAATCGCGCGAGTGTACGGCCTTGACAATGTCCAAGCTGGGGAAATGGTTGAGTTTCCTGGTGGTATTCAGGGTATGGCTCTGAACCTTGAAGCTGATAACGTCGGAGTTGTAATTTTTGGTTCAGATAGAGACATCAAAGAAGGCGACACAGTCAAACGCACGAATTCAATAGTAGATGTTCCATCCGGTGATGAGCTTTTAGGACGGGTAGTTGATGGTCTTGGCAATCCTTTGGATGGCAAAGGTCCAATTAAGACTGCGAATCGAAGTGTGGCTGATGTAAAAGCGCCTGGTATTATTCCACGTAAATCGGTCCATGAACCAATGGCGACTGGTTTAAAAGCCGTCGATGCCATGATACCTATCGGTCGAGGTCAACGTGAGCTAATCATTGGTGATCGGCAGACTGGTAAGACAGCAGTTGCTTTGGACGCAATATTGAACCAAAAATCATATAATGACGCTGCCGGTGACGATGAGAGTAAGAAACTCTACTGCGTCTATGTCGCTATTGGTCAAAAACGCTCTACCGTGGCTCAACTAGTTAAAAAGCTCGAGGAAAGCGGCGCTATTGATTATTCTATCGTTGTGGCTGCTACAGCATCTGAGCCAGCACCCATGCAGTTCTTAGCGCCATACGCGGCAACGGCTATGGCGGAACACTTTCGTGATAACGGTCGCCACGCACTGATTGTATATGATGATTTGTCGAAACAAGCCGTTTCATACCGTCAAATGTCTCTGCTTTTGCGCCGCCCACCGGGCCGTGAAGCTTATCCTGGAGACGTTTTTTATCTTCATTCGCGCTTGTTGGAGCGCTCAGCCAAGTTAAACAAAGATAATGGATCAGGATCGCTGACGGCCTTACCAATTATTGAAACCCAAGGCGGCGATGTTTCTGCGTTTATTCCAACTAATGTGATCTCTATTACCGACGGACAAATTTTCCTTGAAACGGAGTTGTTTTACCAAGGCATACGCCCCGCAGTTAATACTGGATTATCTGTGTCGCGAGTGGGTTCATCCGCTCAAACAAAAGCAATGTCTTCAGTCGCTGGGCCGGTGAAGCTGTCTTTGGCACAGTACCGAGAGATGGCTGCTTTTGCTCAATTCGGCTCTGATCTTGATGCTGCCACGCAACAATTGCTTGCCCGTGGTGCAAGGCTCACGGAACTTATGAAGCAGGCTCAGTATTCACCCCTAAGTAATGCGGAGATTGTCTGTGTGATTTATGCAGGTACCAATGGGTATTTGGATAATGTTGATGTAAAGGACGTGGGACGGTTTGAAATGGCAATGTTGACACATTTGCGTCAGAGCAATGCAGATCTGCTGGCTGATATCTCTAATAATGATCGCAAAGTAAAAGATGAGCTTGAGGACAAGATTAAAGCTGCTCTTGATGTTTTTGTTGCTGATTTTGCATAGGGAGATAAGGCAATGCCAAATCTCAAGGACCTAAAAAATAGGATTGCTTCGGTCAAATCGACTCGCAAGATTACTAAGGCCATGCAAATGGTTGCTGCTGCAAAACTGCGCCGTGCGCAAGAAGCAGCCGAACAGTCGCGTTCTTACGCTGAGCGATTTGACGTGGTAATGGGTGGATTAGCTTCTTCTGTAAGCGGATCTGATAGCGCGCCTAAATTGTTGTCGGGTACGGGATCCGATAAAAATCAGTTGCTTATTGTACTCACCTCGGAGCGCGGGCTGTGCGGTGGTTTTAATACTAATATTACTAAACTTGCGCGTAAGCATGCACAGGATTTGATTGCAGCCGGTAAAACAGTAAAGATTTTTACTGTTGGCAAAAAAGGCCGTGATCAACTGAAACGTGATTACAGTGCCATGTTCGTAGGACATATTGATATGTCCGAGGTGAAGCGCATGAGCTATTCGGATGCACAAGCTGTGGCAAGGGATATATTAAATCGGTTTGATGATACCCAATTTGATGTTGCTACACTCTTTTATTCCCGATTTCAAAACGTAGTAACGCAAATTCCGACTGCACAGCAAATTATACCTTTTAAAATACCGGATGGGTATGCGGCGGCGGATACTCTTTATGATTACGAACCAGATGAAGAGGCTATTTTGGCAGACTTATTGCCAAGAGCAATTTCAACGTCGATTTTTTCGGCTCTTCTTGAGAATGGTGCATCTGAGCAAGGCGCACGAATGTCTGCTATGGATAACGCAACCCGAAATGCTGGTGAGATGATTGACAAACTGACCATCGAATATAACCGCTCGCGGCAAGCTGTGATTACGAGTGAGCTGATCGAAATTATTTCTGGCGCGGAAGCGCTATAAGAAAATCGGAGACCAAAAATGGCAAACGCTAAAGGGAAAATCACGCAGGTTATTGGGGCCGTTGTTGACGTAAAGTTTGACGACCACTTGCCAGAAATTTTAAATGCATTGGAAACAGATAACCATGGCAACCGACTAATACTTGAAGTCGCACAGCACTTGGGAGAAAATACTGTTCGGACGATCGCAATGGATAGTTCTGAGGGACTGGTACGTGGTCAAATTGTGACTGATACGGGTGGGCCTATCATGGTACCCGTCGGGCCAAAAACCCTGGGTCGTATATTGAACGTTGTTGGACAACCCGTCGATGAAGGTGGCCCTGTGGATGCTGAAGAATTTCGCTCAATACATGCTGATGCCCCCGCGTTCTCCGAGCAGTCAACTGAATCCGAAGTTCTGATTACAGGAATCAAAGTTGTTGACCTTTTAGCACCATATGCCAAAGGCGGTAAAATCGGATTGTTTGGTGGAGCTGGCGTCGGCAAAACCGTTTTGATAATGGAGCTCATCAACAACATCGCCAAAGTACACTCTGGTTATTCCGTGTTTGCGGGTGTGGGAGAGAGAACGCGTGAAGGTAATGATCTTTACCACGAAATGATTGAGTCTAATGTTATCAAACCCGAAAATTTAGAGGAAAGCCAAGTTGCGCTAGTTTATGGCCAGATGAATGAACCTCCAGGCGCACGTGCTCGTGTGGCTTTGACCGGTCTAACACTTGCAGAGCAGTTTCGAGATTCATCTGGTTCGGATGTATTGTTTTTTGTCGATAACATTTTCCGCTTTACACAAGCGGGTTCTGAGGTTTCGGCCTTGTTGGGTCGTATCCCGTCGGCTGTAGGATATCAGCCAACGCTCGCTACCGACATGGGCGCGATGCAGGAGCGCATTACCTCAACTAAAGCAGGCTCAATTACTTCAATCCAAGCGGTTTACGTTCCCGCTGATGACCTTACTGATCCTGCCCCAGCCACCACTTTTGCTCACCTTGACGCCACGACGGTTTTGTCTAGGGCTATTTCGGAGCTTGGTATTTATCCAGCAGTTGATCCGCTCGACAGTTCATCTCGTCTTATGGATCCACAAATTGTGGGTGAAGAGCATTATGCCGTGGCGTCGGATGTCCAGCAAATTCTACAACGCTATAAATCTCTGCAAGACATTATTGCAATTCTCGGAATGGATGAACTGTCTGAAGAAGATAAGTTAACAGTATCACGGGCACGTAAGATACAGAGATTTCTCAGCCAGCCATTTGATGTTGCAAAAGTATTTACCGGCTCTGATGGAATTCAGGTGCCTTTAGAAGATACAATTTCATCATTCAAAGCGGTTGTGGCGGGAGAATACGATCATTTACCTGAAGGGGCATTTTACATGGTTGGTGGTATCGACGAAGTAATTGAAAAAGCTGAAAAAATGGCTGCAGATGCCGCATAAGGTAAAGGCATTTCTATTCTATGATCCAAAAGTAATGTCAAGTTGCCCTATTACCTTACTGAGAACATTTATCACAACTCCAAAGGAGAACGCAGATGCAGTTTGAATTGGTCTCCCCAGAGCGGAACCTTGCATCATTGGATGCAGCATCTGTAAAAGTGCCTGGTGCTGATGGTGATATGACGGTCATGATGGGTCATGCTCCAACAATTACAATGTTGCGCCCAGGGTTGTTGCGGGTCGAAGTTAACGATACGGTACAGGAGTTTGTTGTAACTGGTGGATTTGCGGAAATTGGAGCAACTGGCATATCTGTTTTGGCTGAAAGAGCCGTCTCGAAAGATGATATGACCCAAGATCAGATGGATGAAATGTTTGATGAAGCGCAGGACTTCTATCAGCGGGCAAAAGACATCAAATCCGATGGCGCTGGAATGATTGACGAAGCTGGAAAGTTTTTGGCAGATCTGTCTACTATGAGTTGTGAACTGGGTTTAAAAATAAAATAGATATTTCTTCAAAATAATAGTTTATTAATTGTTGAATAAACCCCGCATTTGGGCTGACTTCCAATTTCTACTGTGCTGCGTACATTCCGTCGTATATTGGACCAAGAGTTTCAACCTCAAAAAGTGATGAAACAGAAGTACCATTCCAAATATTTAATATAGCTTGGGCAAAAATAGGTGCCGTGGGCACAATTCGAATGTTAGCTGCTTGTTTCACTGAATCTGTTGGTTGAATACTGTCGGTGATCACTAAAGACTTCATCACAGAATTCGTCACGCGTTCAACAGCAGGTCCTGACATGACACCGTGGGAAATATAAGAGTGCACTTCTTTTGCACCGTTTTCGAGTAATATTTCGGCTGCTTTGCATAATGTGCCTGCAGTATCGACCATATCGTCAATAATCAGACAAGTTCTATCACTAACATCACCGATTACTGTCATCCCACTTATTTCTCCAGCTTTTTCCCGGCGTTTGTCTACGATTGATAGGGGAGCGCCCAAACGCTTGGCTAATTCTCTAGCTCGGGCGACACCACCAACATCTGGAGATACAATCATAAGCTCATCTAAACGACCAATAAACTGTGTTTGAATATCTAAAGCGAAGATAGGGGAAGCGTAAAGATTGTCTACAGGTATATCAAAAAAACCTTGGATCTGTGCAGCATGTAGATCCATCGTAAGCACTCTCTCGATACCTGCACCTATAAGCATATTTGCAACTAGTTTGGATGAGATAGGAGTTCGAGCTTTGGTACGGCGATCCTGGCGGGCATAACCGAAATATGGAATAACTGCAGTGATGCGTGCGGCTGATGATCTTCGCAATGCATCACACATGATAAGTAATTCCATTAGATTGTCATTTGCTGGGTTCGATGTTGGCTGAACAATAAACATGTCCTCACCACGCACGTTTTCGAATACTTCAACAAAAATCTCACCATCGTTAAAACGTTCAACTCGGGCATCAACTAGCCCTACATTAACGCCTCTATGCATACTCATTCGTCGTGCAATAGCATTAGCCAGTGGTAAGTTTGCATTTCCAGAAATTAGCTTGGGTTCTTGGGTGTTTGGCATGATGCTCCCCGTGCAGCACGATGTGTGATAGATTCGTTACGTTGACATCGTTTAACACGGGCGTAGGTTCCTAGGAACAGTTGACCTGTTAACTGGAGAAAGAAATGCCTCATATAGATTATTATTTTTCAACTTTGTCGCCATATACGTATTTGGCCGGTCAACGATTTGAAGACGTTTTAGTGGGTCATAGTGCATCTGTTAATTATAAACCACTGGACATTATATCCCTTTTAAATCGAACTGGTGGTATTCTTCCCAAAGACCGGCATATAAATCGGATAGAGTATCGTGAGCAGGAATTAGTCAGGCAGGCTGAAAAATTTGATTTGCCTTTTAATATTAATCCAGCTTTTTGGCCAACCAATGCTGCGCCATCATCTTATGCAATTATTGCCGCGCAGAACGCAGGTGACGGTAATTTGGGTATGCTGGTTTTTTCGATTTTACGCGCAGTTTGGGCAGAAGAAAAAGATATCTCTCAGGATGATGTGATACAGGCTTCTCTTCGCGAGGCTGGATTCGATCCTGCGCTTTCTGAAAGTGGGTTATTGGTTGGGGCGGAAACTTATGCTGCCAATCTGGAGGAAGCAATCGATAAGGGTGTATTTGGCTCTCCTTTTTACATTGTTGAAGATAATCAACGCTTTTGGGGTCAAGATAAGATTGAAGATCTTAATCAACATTTGTCAGAAAAATTTGAATACTGACCAAGGGCGAACTAATCCTTATCTGAAAAATAGGCCAGAATTGTTCTGTCTGCGTCTAAGGTAATTTTAGACTATGGAAACACAAATTTTTTAATTAATATATTCAATCATTGATTAATATCGAAATAGCACTTTCAGAAACAGTCTTATTTATACGCAGTTTAAAAAGGTGGGACATCATTTTTTTAATTATCGGAATAATTTAAGAAACTGATCAATCTATGCAGTTTTAATAGACCAGTCACATACTAAGCGCCCGGTCAGGTTTTCGTTGGGATTTTGGCCCTCTAGTAATCCTTCTCATAAATAGTACTTGGCGCCTTTGTTATGGAGGTGGTTGTGAAGGGCGCGAGGGAAAGTAGCGAAAATCATGTTTTCTTATGGTTAAAATAAAAATTGCATACCAGCGCCACGTAATCCGTTGGCCAAATAGGTCGCACTATTGTTGGCTTGCTGGGCCAATTCAAGCCATAAGCCTTTTTCTATATACCCTACCATTCGCGCGCTAAGAAAGCGGTGTTTCGAAAAGAGATGAGCCGCACGTTTGCGCCGCAATTCAAATTCCCAAGCCTTTTGGGGTCAAAAAGTATAACTGCTTCTACACCCATACAGCTATTTTTTGTCCCTCCAAGGCTAAGAACATCAAAACCAGATTTCCAAGTTAATGCAGCAGGGGTGCAATCTAACGCAACAACAGCATTAGCTAACCGAGCAGCATCCATATGCACAGGCAATTGATAATTCTTAGCAATTGTTGGTCAAATCCCGTAATTCACCAAGATTGTAAACAGTACCATGCTCTGTTACTTATGTAATCGATACAGGACCTCTTTGTGCACTGTGGACGCCATGGGCTTGTTTACCTTCAATAGCATTAGTTAGTTCGTGTGGTGTCATCTTACCAGTACTTGGTACTAATGTGAGTTTGGCTCTACCACTATAAAATTCTGGAGCGTTGCATTCGTCTGCGCTGATATGGGCCACTTGAGTGCAAAAAATGTCTGCCAGGGCTGAGTATTACAGGCTAAACTAAGAGAATTTGCGGCAGTACCGGATACTACTAAGTAAACAGTTGCTTCGGGCGCATCAAATAAATCGCAAATTTTCTTATGAACTTCATTCATAAGTACGTCGGCACCATATGGCATTTTCGGGCCATGGTTGGCTGCGATTATCCTTTCCATAATTTTAGGATGTACAGGACCGGTGTTGTCAGAAGCAAAAAACATCAAATTGGCTCCTGAATTACATAATCTTCCCAATCTTCTTCAGCGATATCAAACTCACTGACGGTGGTACCTTGTACAGAAATACCGGCATTATAAACGCTTTCGGAAGTACCAGTGATCAATGGATGCCAATCTGGTAGCGGTTGACCAGTGTGGAGCAGGCGGTATGCACAGGTTTCAGGCATCCAATATGCATGACTGTCTATGTTTGATGGTTTAAGTACGATGCATTCTGGTACGAATTGATGACGATTTTCATAATGGGCGCAGCGACATGTGGTATCGTCAAGAAGGCGGCAAGCTACCCGGGTGAGGGCAACTTCTCCACTATTTTCGTCTTCAAGTTTGTTGAGGCAACACTTGCCGCAACCGTCGCATAGAGCTTCCCATTCAGTCATATTCAGGGATTTTAAAGATTTCTTTTCCCAGAACCGTGGTGACAAATTTTTTGTTTCAATAGGATTGTTCATAATGCAGCCAATATACATTGAGCGCGGGCACTGTCAGAATCCATTTGAGTAACTAGTGCCTCTAATCCCTGAAATTTTTCTTCTTCACGGAGGTAATCAACTAACGCAATGGAAAGGCAACTACCGTAAAGGTCTCCGGAAAAATTAAATAAAAAAGTTTCAAGATTGGGATGGTTTTCGCCAAACATTGGCCGTTTTCCTAAAGATGACACTCCATGGAATTGGCCCTGATGGGGACCATCAAGCACATCCACTAAGACGGCATATACCCCAAAGGCTGGGGGAAGTAGCCCGTCGATGGACATGTTTGCGGTAGGGTATCCTAAAGTCCGACCTCTCTGTTCACCAGCTATCACAGGTCCCTCTATGCGATGCCAATGCCCCAACATTTCCGCGGCGTCCTGTGGTCTTCCATCCGAAAGTGTCTGTCTGATGGCGGTAGAAGATATTGTTGCAACCGATTGCTCCAACAAGGGCGCAATAGTTACACCAAAACCCATCTCCGCTCCAAAACCAACAAGATCATTCGCGCTGCCGGCTCGCTTATTACCAAAACTGAAATCAGCGCCAATTACGATGTGCGAGAGGCCAAGACCCTCACATATTATGCGTTCTGCAAATTCACGTGGACTTAGTGTTGCCATCTCAGCGTTAAAGGGTAACTCGTACAAATTATTCACGCCTAATTTTTCTAGTTGGCTTGTGCGTGCTGTTTGGCTCATGAGGCGAAATGGAGCTGTATCCGGTGTAAAATACGCGCGGGGATGCGGCTCGAAAGTAACTATTCCCAAGGGAGCATCTGGCAAAGCACTTTTGGCAAGTTTGATCACAGATTGGTGGCCCAAATGTACACCATCAAAATTGCCAATAGCTGCGGTGGCGCCTTGATCTTCTGGTTTAACAAAGTGGTAGTCGCGAATGATCTTCATAAACCATGCCTAGCTGTGCACCAGAATAAGGGCAAGAACGACCCTTAGCTATGTTTGATAAAAACAATTTTTAAATGTTTAAAATGCAATATGATATTACATAGCCGGACCCTTGATAGATATTAATCAAATTTACGGGACGGTGCCAGTACCGTGGCCTCACCTATTACAACTCTTTTTCCTTCAACGCTGCAGTGGCATTCTAATTTAACTTGGCGCTTGCCGAAGTTGATATCGGTTACCGTTACTTCTGCATAGACTAAATCACCAGGACGCACAGGCGCTAGGAACTTCAAAGACTGGCCTATATACACTGTACCATGACCTGGCAATTGCTCCCCAATTACAGCCGAGATAAGTCCGGCAGTTAACATACCATGGGCTATCCTGCCTTGAAAAATAGTATCTTTGGCATAAGTCTCGTCGAGATGAACTGGGTTCCGGTCAGTGGATATTTGCGCAAACATCTCGATATCTTCATTTGTGACGACTTTATGTAAATGCCGGCACATACCTATCTCGATATCTTCTATACAGATTGTTCCACGCTCTAGGTTGTCCAACATCTAGTGCTCCAATAATTTTATAACGAAAGAATCTAATCTTTAGTAATTTTATTACTTTGTAAGGCTGGAAAATCAAGGGAAATGAAGGTTAGCGCAAATGTCCTATTGAGAAAGTTGGACAGCTTTTTTCTTTTTTAAGATATTCGATTAATAAATCTTTATCAGGATCTTTAGCTGTTCTCGTTTCTGCGGCAGCTAATCCCCCAGTGATGAACAGTGAATCAAAGTTTTCTCCAATGGCTCCGGCAATGTCTGTTACCAGCCCGTCACCGATTGCCAAAATGGAGCAATCTGGAATGTCAGTTCCAAGGTCTGCTAATCTGCGGCGCGCTAAGTCGTAAATTGGAGCATGAGGTTTGCCGAAATAAAGGCTTTCGCCTCCCATTTCCGTATATACTTTTGCCAATGCGCCAGCGCACCATTCTCTTACATGGCCCCGGTCGACAACTATATCAGGGTTGGCACAAAGCAGTTTGAGACCCATTTGTTTAGCTAATAGAAATTGTGGGCGCAATATGTTTGGATCGGCCATAGGATCTTGGGGACCTGTACAAACAATACCTGTAGCTTCGCTTAAAGGTACCATGGAAATACTAATCGGATTGTTGATGACGCGGATAGGTTTAAAGAACCTTTCCTCGCCCGGTTGCCCAATCAAATATAGCCTGTCTCCAATAATACCGTTAAACATGGCTAAACGAGCGCTGTCACCTGAAGTGGCAATAGTATCCCATGCATCGTTTGGCACACCAAAATTAAGCAACTGTTTTTTTACGCCTGCTCGCGGTCTTGGCGAATTAGTAACTAGAACAACTTTTCCACCTTTTTTACGGTAAGTTTGCAAAGCTAACACGGCTTCTGGCAACGCTCGGACACCGTTGTGAACGCAGCCCCACAAATCTACGAAAAGAGCTTCGTAGTGTTCTGAAACCTCTGATAAGGCCGTTATGATCTGTGTCATGAGTGCACCTTTCTACATATGAAAGCTTCTTGATAAAGTATTACGTTGATAAGAAGTCTTTACGTCTTCGTTGTTCTGAGCGCTATTCCAATAGTTTGTTGAACTATAGCTTCGTGAGAGAGGTATGAAAAATTTATCTTTGGCACTTCTATTAGTGTTTCCTTTTAGAGAGCAAATATTGAACATTATTAATAGACAAATTTTAGGCATTAGTGACTGATTTAAATACAAAGTTTTACAGAGCAATCACATTGTAGCGACAACATCCCAGTAACGTAGGTGATAAAACACTTCACTTGTTAGGCTTGTGTTGATTGAGCAGCGACCAGTAATGCTAACCAACACCTTTTCAGTTGAAACTATTCTGCTCAATAGTAGCAGATGTGATTGTTCAGACTTATTTTTTGAGGTTTGGAATGATTTGTTTCTTACGACTCATTACGCCCGGAAGAACCACAGTATCATCAGACACGGTCACTCCAAAACTTTTTTCTGCTATGGTTTTAGTCAAATCATTGGGCAAAAGCATTATCGCTTCTTCGTTTAAAATATCGACTACGAACATCAGCACCTGATCTACATCACTATTATTAGCGACATCAACCATAGCTGCCATTAAATTTGCCTTACGATTTAAAATTACATTAGGCGCTGTGGTTTCTAGCACGGATATGCGAAAATTAGTGTTATCGACAGTATATTTTTTGCTATCCAAAAGCAGCAGTTCTGTATCAGAGAAAGCTGAAACATCAGATTTCGCTGCAAACATCTCAGATGCCAATAATGTGATATCGATGCCCAGGTCGTGTGCCAAGGCTGTAGCCACTGCCCTATCCTCATCAGTCGTCGTTGGTGACCGGAATTCCAGCGTATCAGATAAAATACATGACAGCATCGCACCCTTTATAGCATCTGGCGCCTTTTCCAAGTCTTTATCAATCAATTTATGCATGATAGTTGCAGTGCAAGCTAGTGGTTCAATCCGGATGTTAATTGGATTTTTGGTTTCAATTCCTCCTACCAGTTTGTGATGGTCGATGATCGTTGTGATATCTGCATCATTAATGGCGGCAGGTAATTCTGCTGGGTTATTAGTATCAACAATCACAACAGATTGGTTTTTATCTATCTTTGAAATAATCCGTGGCTTGGTCAGGTTCCATCTTTTTAAAACGAAATTTGCTTCAGTGTTGGGTTCGCCCAATAAAACTGCCTCTGCTTCAATACCTTTGATCTGACTCAGATACCAAGCCCAAATGATGGGTGAACCGGTCGAATCTGTATCTGGTGACAAGTGACCAAAAACAAGAGTTGTCATTAAAGTATATCCTTGGAATATATGAATTCCATGCTGTTATAGCAGCGAAATAGTTGATGTCACGAAGTTGCTGAGCGTTGATTTTAATTGCTTTGAAGGTGATGGTAATACCGATGATTAAAACTCGCGAAACTGACCTTTATTTACCAGTCAAAGATTTTTTGGAGGCTCAGGGATACGTCGTGAAATCTGAAATTGGTGCAGTAGACGTAATGGCAGTGCGTAGAGCTGAAAAACCAATAATAGTTGAGTTAAAGTTAAGTTTTTCATTAAAGCTCGTAAACCAATGTGTGGCACGGCTAAAGATTTGTGATGACGTATATATGGCCGTGGCTCAGGGAAAAGGGAAGCGGTTTTTAAAGACGACTAAAGACATGGCAGTATTGTGTCGCAGGCTAGGTATAGGCTTAATGACAGTCCGGCTAGTAGATAGTTTTATACAAATTCACTGTGATCCCGGATATCACCCTCCACGTAAGAATCTAAAAAGAAAAAAAGAACTACTGCGTGAATTTGCTCGGCGACAAGGCGATCCAAATGATGGAGGACAAACTCGTTTTGGTTTGATTACAGCCTACAGGCAGGACGCTTTGAAAATCGCCTTATATTTACGAAATTCAGGAGTAAGTAAGGGCAGTTTAGTAGTAAAAAAAACTGGTGTAGAAAAGGCTACAACAATGATGCGAGATAATCATTACGGATGGTTTGAGCGGATCAATACTGGTATTTATCAATTAACGCGAACAGGGGAAAAAGCTGTTTCAGAATCAAGCACTATCATAAGAAAAGGCGTAATTCGAGAGTGAGATTTTAAAAGAAACCAGTTTGAATAATGTTTTTGGAACTATAATTCATTCAAGAGATACAAACTGGTAGAGACTTGCAATGAAAGTAACAGCTAGGGATGCTTCATTTACAGCTTAAATTTCTGTCAAATGCTAGGGTAACAATTAAAAAAGGTGGGGACCCAGATAACCTAGAAAGAGGTTATAATGGGAAGCATGAGAAAGAGTCGTTCAAGTCACTACAAACAAGATCGCCTCACGGAGCATTTTATTTCGGGATCGACAGCGCGAACTATGGCCAGCCTTTGCGGGGTGAACCGCAAGACAGCGGCCTTTTATTTCCTCCAGTTGCGCGAAGTTGTAGCCTATGAACAGAAAGATGGAAGCGAAGCTTTGTTTGGCGGAGAAATTGAAGTTGATGAAAGCTACCTCGGTGGCAGGCGGAAAGGAAAACGCGGGCGCAGTGCTGCAGACAAAATCCCTGTATTTGGTTTATTCAAAAGAAGTGAAAAGGTTTATACCAAGTTTATACTGGATGCTTCAGGGGCCACTCTAATCCCGATAATCAAGCGCAAGGTTATGCCCTGAACAGCTTCGTATATTAAGACTGCTGGAGAGGCTACAACGTTCTGGATGTTTCAGATTCCACCACTTCCGCATCAACTATTCTAAGGTAATCGCCGACCGCCATAACCATATCAATGGCATCGAGAATTTCTGGAACCAAGCCAAACGGCAAATGCGCAAATTCAACGGTATTCCCAAGGATCAATTTGGTCTATATTTGAAGGAATATGAGTGGCGGTTTAACATAGTGACCCTTCAAGACATTTATTAACTCCAAAACAATGAGTTAAACGTCACTTGAAGCAATTATCTGGGTTAGCACATTAAAAAAATTTTAAATTTAGGTAGTGTAGCCGTTGACACGCGCTAACGAGCTAACTACATGCCCATCGTTAGCACTTGCATAAGGTGAGTGCTGATAGCCTCTACTTCAGAGGCCAGAGTAATAACTTTGAGTTTTAAGGAGCTACAAAGATGGCATTGAAACCGCTTCATGACCGCGTGCTGGTACGCCGCACGGAAAGCGAAGAAAAAACAGCTGGTGGATTAATCATACCAGACAGCGCAAAAGAAAAGCCCAGCGAAGGCGAAATAGTATCTGCGGGGCCAGGTGCCCGTAAAGATAGCGGCGAGCTTATCGAAATGGGTGTAAAAGCTGGAGACAAGGTGTTGTTTGGAAAATGGTCCGGCACCGAAGTCACCATCGACGGCGAAGAACTGTTGATGATGAAAGAAGGCGACATCATGGGGATTATCGCTTAAGCGATTTGGATCGTTAATCGGAGCATTTAATCCGATTTAATTCCCCTTATTATTTAATATTCTCAAAGGAGAAAACACATGGCTGCTAAGGACGTCAAGTTCGGCACAGATGCCCGCAACCGTATGCTCACAGGCGTTAATACCCTAGCTGATGCAGTAAAAGTTACCTTAGGCCCTAAAGGTCGCAACGTTGTCTTAGACAAATCTTTTGGTGCACCTCGTATCACCAAAGACGGTGTTACAGTCGCCAAGGAAATCGAACTTGAAGATAAGTTTGAAAATATGGGCGCTCAGATGGTGAAGGAAGTCGCTTCCCGTACCAATGATGAGGCTGGTGATGGAACAACAACTGCTACCGTTTTGGCTCAAGCTATTGTCAAAGAAGGTATGAAATCAGTTGCTGCTGGCATGAACCCTATGGATCTGAAACGCGGTATCGACTTGGCTACGCTCAAAGTTGTCGAATCTATCAAAGCAGCGTCTCGTCCCGTATCTGACAGTGACGAAGTAGCACAAGTTGGCACAATATCTGCCAATGGTGAAGCAGACATTGGCCGTCAAATCGCAGATGCGATGCAAAAAGTTGGTAACGAAGGTGTGATTACAGTAGAGGAAAATAAAGGCCTCGAAACTGAAACAGATGTCGTTGAAGGTATGCAGTTTGATCGGGGTTATTTGAGCCCGTATTTCGTTACTAACGCTGATAAAATGACTACAGAGCTTGAAGATTGTATGATACTTCTACACGAAAAGAAATTATCATCGTTACAGCCCATGGTGCCTTTGCTAGAATCAGTGATTCAATCTCAAAAGCCTCTTTTGATTATCGCTGAGGATGTTGAGGGCGAAGCTTTGGCGACCTTGGTAGTCAATAAATTACGGGGTGGTTTGAAAATCGCCGCTGTCAAAGCTCCTGGTTTTGGTGACCGTCGTAAAGCTATGCTTCAAGACCTTGCTATATTGACTGGTGGTCAAGTTATATCCGAAGATCTTGGCATGAAGCTAGAATCTGTGACGATGGACATGCTTGGAACCGCCAAACGAGTGCAGATCACTAAAGATGAGACCACTGTTATAGATGGCAATGGAGAAAAAGCTGAGATTGAAGCACGGGTTGCTCAAATTCGGGGCCAAATCGAAGAGACTACATCCGATTACGATCGTGAAAAATTGCAGGAGCGTGTTGCTAAATTAGCTGGTGGCGTTGCTGTTATTCGTGTTGGTGGTATGTCTGAAGTCGAAGTTAAAGAGCGTAAAGATCGTGTTGACGATGCTCTGAATGCGACTCGTGCTGCCGTTCAAGAAGGTGTTGTTGTGGGTGGTGGGGTAGCTCTTATCCAAGCTGCTAAATCTTTGGAGGGTCTGTCAGGGGCAAACTCTGATCAAGACGTAGGCATAACCATCGTAAGGAAGGCTATTGAAGCTCCTTTGCGTCAAATCGCTGAGAACTCCGGTGTAGACGGTTCGGTTGTCGCAGGTAAAATACGCGAAAGCGATGACACGTCATTTGGCTTTAATGCACAAACTGAAGAATATGGTGACATGTTTAAATTTGGTGTAATAGATCCAGCCAAAGTTGTTCGTAGTGCATTACAAGACGCTGCATCTGTTGCTGGTCTTTTAGTAACCACTGAGGCCATGGTCGCTGATAAACCATCAAAAGATGGCGGTGGCGGTGCCCCAGGCGGCATGCCTGACATGGGTGGTATGGGCGGCATGATGTAAGGCTGCTTTAATATTTTAAAAATTTTAAGGGGTCACAAATCGTGACCCCTTTGTCGTTAATTAGATCTTTAATTTCCTTTACCAAAAAAGACTGTTAGTTCTCTAACTCTAGACCCTGAAGGTGAACGGGCCTAGTAAATGTCAATGCGCCTGATTTTTATGACCAGCCTTACTATGATTGCTTTTGCTGTTAATTCAATTTTGAACAGATTAGCAGTGGATAGTGAAATAATAGATCCCTCTAGTTTTGCTATGGTCCGTGTCAGTTCAGGAGCGCTAGTTCTGTGGGTTATTCTTAATGTTAAAAGCTCAGAATCTTTAACTTTTGAAAAAGCTCAGTTTTTGGGAGCATTGAGCCTTGCTGCTTATATTATTGGTTTTTCATTAGCATATGCTACTTTGGATGCGGGTCTTGGAGCTTTAATCCTATTTGGCACTGTGCAAATTTCAATTTTTAGTTGGTCGGCCCTTTGGGGCACTCGCCCGTCTATGCTCCAGATTTGTGGAGCTGGCTTAGCCTTTATAGGATTGTTGATAGCCCTTTGGCCAGCAGACAATAAAATTTCTAATATGTCAGGCGTTTGGCTTATGATCATCGCTGGTATAGGTTGGGCTTGTTACACTATAATTGGTAAGACCGCGAAAGACCCGCTGGTTACGACCACTGCAACTTTTGTTATAGCGACCCCAATCGTTACAGTTTTTTTTCTAAATGGTGAGATATTCATGACGCAATTTGGGGTGATAGCTGCAATATTTTCAGGTGCAGTTACATCTGGTTTTGGTTATATGCTTTGGTATTCAGTATTGCCGCAACTCAAAAGTGTAACGGCCTCTGTAGTTCAACTGAGTGTGCCTATTATAGCCATTGTAGCAGGTTCATTGTTATTAGACGAAGCCGTCACGGGCACTATTATCATATCTGTATTTTTGGTTTTAGGAGGAATTTTAATCGCTATTATTTCCCCAAAAATTAAAGTGGATCATCGCTGAATCTCTTCAGAGTTAGATGTTATTGTTGCTACGTTATTAGTTTTGTTTGTGATATTGGCTGACACATCTCTTCTAACTCTCGCCGTCCAGTTACTGTGTCAACGGTATTCTTCCATAATTTTGATTGTGGGCCGAGTGGTGAAATGGCGCAATGAAAAATTATTCTAACCTCATGAAAGCTTTTGGCGTATCTAGATCACCATTGAGTTACCATAGTTAATCAATGGTGATTTGATAGCCGTTCTTTGTATAATTTTGCGAACGGTTTTCCAAACAGACTGCTGCCTAATTCAATGCTGGCACGAAAGTATACATTATAGCGGTTTTCCTGCTTGGCTTACGGTGAACACCATTATGGTGTTATAATCCAGTATAAGTGCGCTGAATTCAAAGTGAGTTGTTTTTAATGATATATTTATTTCAGCTATAATTGACTGAAATTTTTGATTACGTATGCTGCCCCTCGAAGGTATTCCCAAAAACATGAAATTTTTTTTCCCCTTTTGCTTGATCCTAATCGCTAGTGGTGTCTACGCTCGCGATAGGTGCGCGATTTTACTGCATGGTCTGGCGCGTACGGAAATGTCGTTTGTGCTTATGGAGCAAGCTTTGCAGGCTGGAGGCTACTTTGTAGTGCGGCCTGGCTATCCATCAACCTCGGGGACAGTTCAGGAATTGGCGGCTGGAGTCATACCTAAGGCTATCAACGCTTGTGGAGATGATGAAGTGAATTTTGTTACTCATTCTATGGGGGGAATTTTAGTGCGTTATTGGTTTGCAAATAATCCACGACCAAAAAATTTAGGAAGGGTGGTAATGCTTGGGCCGCCAAACAGAGGTAGTGAAATAGTTGATGCGCTTGCTTATATTGAGGCTTTTGGATGGGTGAATGGACCCGCTGGTGGACAATTGGGAACTGGGCCAGAAGGCTTGCCTCGGTCACTACCTGCCGTGAATTATCCCGTTGGTATAATTGCGGGTGATCAAACATTTAATCCATATTTTTCTTATCTTCTTCCTGGACGCGATGATGGTAAAGTTTCAGTTTTATCTACACTGGTTGCTGGGATGACCGACCATCTTGTACTGCCTGTAACCCATACATTTATGATGAATAATCCAAATGTAATTTTGCAAGTCTTGGTTTTTTTGGAAACTGGACAATTTGATCATGACTTACGTTGGATTGATGCTGTGTTGGGGCAATTGGTATGTCAGGATGGGAATTGTACTCTGGATGGGATAAATGCTGTCGATTGATTTTATTGGTGCAGAAGTTTTACACGCCAATGGTTTTTCCTATTGTCCTCTATCTATAGCTGAGGGTGTTGTATCACCAACTCTTACGGGGTTTCCTATTGATTTAAGCGGCTTCCGAATATTGCCAGGGATTATTGATGTGCATGGGGACGGTTTTGAACGCCATTTGGCTCCCCGTCGGGGAGCTATGAAACAACTGGGAGAAGGGTTGCGCGCCACAGAAGCAGAATTGGGGGCAAATGGTATTACCACGGCTGTTTTAGCTCAGTTTGTGAGCTGGGAGGGTGGGTTGCGTGGCCTTGAGTTTGCTGATCGGGTATTTTCTGCAATAAAAGAATTTGGCCCTGAGCTGGTAACAGATTTACATCCGCAGTTACGGTTTGAGACATGTCTTGTGGATCTTTACGAAAGTCTCCCGGAACGCGTTGCGCAATGGGGAGTCCGATATGTCGTATTTAATGATCATTTGCCTCATGCTAGGTTAGCAAAGGGGCTTAAACCTCCAAGGATTACTGGTCAGGCTTTAAAAGCTGGGCGGAATCCAGATATTCATTTTCAGATGATGCTCGATCTCCATTCACGATCTGATGAGGTAATGAAGGGGCTAAGGCCGCTGTGTGCAGCACTTATTGCTGATGGTGTGCGATTGGGCAGTCATGATGATTATTCAACCGAAATAAGAGATCTTTGGCATGAGCGTGGCGCCTTAATCGCAGAATTTCCTGAGACATCCAATGCGGCAAAAGCCGCAAAAGTGGCTGGAGATTCGGTAGTTCTGGGAGCTCCTAACTTAGTGCGAGGAAGATCGCATAAAGGTAATATATCTGCGTTAGAACTTGTTCTTTTGGGAAAATGTAATGCATTGGCATCTGACTACCACTATCCGTCACCTCGCAGAGCAGCTTTAATGTTAGCACAAAGTGGCGTTTTGGATTTTAAGGAGGCGTGGGCGTTGGTATCGTCAGGCCCTGCTGACATGCTTGGTTTGACTGATAGAGGGCGGTTAGCATCTGGTTTGCGAGCTGATATCGTGATTTTAAATGTAGCCGGCCAAGTTGCTGCAACTTTTTCTGGTGGTCGTATGAGTTATATGTCTGGTAATATTGCAGAGAGGTTTATGCCTATATTTAGATAACCCTTTGTGGATCTATCTCTATTAAGATCTGTAATGCATTAATTCCCTATATTTGATTTATTTTCAGGAGATTTTTCTATTAACGTGTCCCATCTTCCGGCCGGGGAGGGCTTCCACCTTACCATACAAATGAACTGCACTGTTTGGTTCGCACGCTATTTCTGGTAAGCGTAAAATATCATCACCAATTAGATTTTCCATAATGATATCACAATGACGCTGGCCATCTCCCAGTGGCCAGCCCACAATTGCCCGTATGTGTTGTTCGAATTGGTCGATTATGCAGCCATTTTGGGTCCAATGGCCAGAGTTATGAACGCGTGGAGCTATTTCGTTTACTATCAAACCTTGCGGTGTGACGAACATTTCGACACCCATCACACCAACAAAATCTAAAGAATTTAGGATGCAAGCAGCTGTCAGGATGGCGTCAGTGCGTTGATCTGCACTAAGGCGCGCTGGAAGTGTTGTACTGCGTAAAATGCCGTCTTTATGCACGTTCTCGCCTGGATCGAAGCAGGCGACAGACCCGTCTGTACCTCTTGCTGCGATCACAGAAATTTCATGACTAAAGTCGACAAAACCCTCAAGTATTGTTGGTGCGTGCTTCATATCGTTGAAGGCTTTTTCAGCGTCTGATCTTTCTCTTATTTGGTATTGGCCCTTACCGTCATAGCCAAACCTGCGCGTCTTCAGGATCGCAGGCTCACCAATTATGTTTAATTGGGCAAGTAAAGTAGCGAAGTCTGGCGTGTCCGCGTATGGTGCTGTTTTCAGCCTCAAGCTAGATAAAAAGTTTTTTTCTATCAGGCGATCTTGACTTATGCGAAGCGCCTCTTGGTCAGGTCGAACCGGTGCGTAGTTTTTAATTATGTTCAGCGCAAATGCTGGGATATTTTCAAACTCATAGGTGATTACATCAACAGCCTTTGCAAATGCAATTAGTGCGTCATTATCTTCAAATGAAGCAGTGATACATAAGTGAGCGACATCACTGGCTGGTGGTGACGGCGCAGGGTCAAAGATGTGACTTTTAAAGCCTAATCGTGATGCCGCTACGGACAACATTCTGCCTAGTTGTCCACCCCCAAGAATACCAATGGTTGCGCCATATTCTAACGGTTTATTCATCTGTTGGGGCCTCACTAATAGATGCTGAAAGATCTAAACGCCATTGATCTAGTCGCACTGCAATCTCAGGATCATGTAACGCAAGAATTGCTGCTGCCATCAGTCCAGCATTGACCGCTCCTGCGGCACCAATTGCCATGGTTGCAACTGGAAAACCTCGAGGCATCTGCAGGATCGAATAGAGGGAATCAACACCGGATAGAGCTTTGGTCTGCACTGGCACTCCAATCACTGGAATACGTGTCTTTGATGCCATCATGCCAGGCAGGTGAGCTGCCCCACCGGCTCCCGCAATTATAACCCGAAGACCCCGTTCTACCGCACTCCCGCCATACTGCCACAGTCTGTCAGGTGTACGGTGGGCTGAAACGATCCGCTTCTCATAAGATATGTCTAGGCTATCTAGGATATTTGCTGTTTCCGACATGGTTGACCAGTCGGATTGGCTACCCATAATAATACCAACTTGTGCAGTCATACTGCCCTCCTGCAACTAAGAAAAGCAAGATATAAGTGTTTTATGATCAAGCGCAATCTTTTCTCATAGGCTGAAGTTTAGAGCACCACAGGTGATTCCATTTATGAGCTTTTTAACAAATAAATATGTCAAACAATGTGTATATGTTATTTTTGGAGCTCTTTAATTCGATCTGATCACATTAATGCTCAAAAGGCTGACTATAAATGGCATCAGATAAACGATACATATTAGCGACGGCTTGGCCTGAGAATTATAACTCAAGTTGACGAATCCCTGGTATTTGTTGGTAATGGTACGGATAAGGATAGAATATTGCGATCAGGCTATAATATCCGGGGTTAGGCGGTCTTCAATATTGACTATCATATCTTTAAGGCGCAATTTTTTTTTCTTTAGACGACGTAAGGTCAACTGATCTGCCGCAGTGTGCTCTTGCAATGCACAAATTGCGTCATCTAAATCACGATGCTCGCGACGAAACACTTCAAGCTCGACGCGTAGCACCTCATCATTTTTCATTGAGAGATCAACCAGCGCGTTCATAATGTGATTCCAATCAATTAATTTTTTAGTATAGTCATCTACTTGTTGCACGCCTAGACCTTGAAATACATGGGTTTCACCCATATTATCTAATAATACCGCCATTATCGGGGTGAGCAATTGACTGTCGCTTGTATTTAAAGGACGTGTCGTATGACGAAAATGACTTTGGCATCGTATCCGCATATGCTGGGATTTGAGCAACTTGAACGGTTATTGGAACGTACAGCCAAGGGTAGCGAAGGCTACCCTCCCTTTAATATAGAACAGACATCTGACTACTCTTATCGTATCACGCTGGCCGTTGCAGGTTTTGCTGAAGAACATTTATCTATAACTGTAGAAGATCGACAGTTGGTAATCCGGGGTCGGCAAATCGATGATAACGATGGGCGTATTTTTTTGCATAGAGGAATTGCAGGCCGGCAGTTTCAGCGCAGTTTTGTTCTTGCTGATGGCGTAGAAGTAGGTGAAGCTATTATAGGAAATGGTTTGCTACACGTGGATCTTAGCCGAGCAAAGCCTGAAAAAATTGTACAGACGATAAACATACGGAAAGGATAGATCATGAATACAACATATGATTTGAATGCTGATGTAGGCCGTATGGTTTATGTAAAACCAATATCGGTCGACGCGCTGCCACAAGAAGTGCAAGAGCAGGCCGGTGATTTGAAAAAATTGTTTGCGGTGCACGATGCAGAGGGTCAACAGTTGGCTTTGGTGGCAAACCGCAAAATGGCTCTGGCGCTAGCAGTGCAAAACGATTACGCTCCACAACCGTTGCACTGATAGTAAGATTATCGTTTCCATAGCACAGAGATGTGGGCGTCTTTTTTAAGAATACGACTGTATAAACACCAAGTTTGTTATAGCGTTATGTGGGGTGTGAATTTACTTTAAATTTCCAGTTTATTTTTAACCTTCTTGTGGCTGGTAATTGTCATAAAAGGATAGCAAGAATGGTTGGATATGAATTACGATATAGATTGGATAGATGCATTCACTGACATTCCGTTTGGTGGAAATGGATGTGCTGTTGTTCATAATAGTGCGGGATTAAGCGACGAGAGATGCATTTCGCTAGTGCGTGAGACATCTTTAGTCGAGTGCTCTTTTACGAGTCCTTCAACCATAGCAGATTTTCGGGTGCGTTATTTTCTATATAATAGGGAAATCCCATTTGCAGGGCATCCAACTTTAGCTACTGTAGCTTCTCTGCGCCATCGTGGTTTGATTGGTGATGGCACAGTTATTCTAGAGACTAAGGCAGGCCTTGTACCAGTTAAAATCGATGACGGTCTAATAACGATGACACAAATTGCACCAAACTTTGGAGCTTACGTTCCCGCAACACTCGTTGCGCCAATTGGTACAATATCGGTACGGGATATAGTGCATCAACCTCGGCTTGTGTCTACTGGTCTGCAATTTTGTGTTTGTGTTGTAAAAGATCGAGCAACATTGGAGGCCGTTCGTCTTGATACGGTGGCATTGCGCGCTTATTTCGATTACCTAGAACTGCAAGAGGGTAATGCCATGGAGCCGTTTTGGATTACTCAATTTGGAGCTACATCGGATGGGGACAGTTACTCTAGGCTCCTTTTGACTCCACCGGGACCTTTAGAGGATCCTTTCACTGGTTCTGCAACAGGGGCAATGGCAGCTTATCTTTGGTCTGAAGGTTTAATCGAGAAACCAGCCTTTATTGCCGAACAGGGTCACGGTATGGGTCGACCAGGTAAAGCTCTAGTTGAGGTTCTTGGAGCGCGCGATGCGATTACTGGTGTAGCCGTATCTGGCCGCGCTCACGTACTTTTTAGCGGTAATTTATATCTTTGAAGGACACGTCTTCGCAGATGTTGACAAATAAGTAAGTACCACTTTGCTATTCGAAATCTTAACTACATTCTTATATTAACCCCATTGATTCCAACTGAAGTAAAATCTGATGTGCGCAATTATCGACATCCACGTTTTCGGTATTTATGCTTAACTCAGGGGCATCTGGCACTTCATAAGGATCAGAAATTCCTGTGAATTCTTTGATTTTTCCCTCACGTGCCATTTTATAAAGGCCCTTACGATCCCTTCGTTCACACTCCTCAATCGTTGTTGCTACGTGTACCTCAATGAAGGCACCAACAGGTTCGATGTCCTCGCGGACGGAACGTCTTGTGGCGCTATAGGGTGCTATCGGCGCACAAATGGCGATTCCACCATTTTTGGTTATTTCAGACGCAACATAACCAATGCGTCGAATGTTCAAGTCCCGATGTTCTTTAGAAAACCCTAATTCAGACGATAAATTTTTACGCACAACGTCACCATCAAGCAAGGTTACAGGGCGTCCACCCATTTCCATTAGTTTGACCATTATAGCATTTGCAATTGTGGACTTCCCTGATCCAGAAAGACCTGTGAAGAAAATAGTGAAGCCTTGTTTGGAACGTGGAGGACTGGTTCGGCGCAACTCAGTTATAACTTCAGGGAAGGAAAACCACTCTGGAATTTCCAAGCCTTCGGCAAGACGTCGGCGTAATTCTGTGCCTGAAATATTCAACACTGTAACGTCATCGTTATCTTTAATTTGGTTGGCTGGCTCGTATTGGGCACGTTCTTGAACGTATACCATATGCTTGAAATCGACCATTTTGATGCCCATTTCTTCCTCGTGATTACGAAAGAGCTCTTGCGCTTGGTACGGACCATAAAAGTCGTTGCCTGCTGAGTTTTTTCCTGGACCCGCGTGATCACGGCCAACAATAAAATGAGTACAACCATGATTTTTCCGGATTAAACCATGCCAAATTGCTTCGCGTGGGCCGGCCATACGCATTGCAAGGTTTAACAAAGACATCGCCGTGGTTGCGGCAGGGTATTGACCCAAAACAGCCTCATAACAGCGCACTCGTGTGAAATGATCAACATCGCCGGGCTTCGTTAGGCCAACCACAGGGTGTATCAACAGGTTTGCTTGTGCTTCCCGAGATGCACGGAACGTCAACTCCTGGTGTGCGCGATGAAGTGGGTTTCGGGTCTGAAATGCTACAACTTTTCGCCAACCCATTTTGCGAAAATAAGCATGCAATTCATTCGGTGTGTCTCGACGAGCACGGAAATCATAATGTGTAGGCGGTTTAATACCCGTAACTGGACCGCCTAGATAAATGTCGCCAGCCGTATTGTGCAGGTAGTTTACAGCAGGATGTGCAATATCGTCCGCGCCAAATACTTTTACAGCTTCAAGACCTTTGTTTGGTGCCCATCGATCAGTTATGGCCATAGTAGCGAGAATTACGCCTTCCTGATCTCGTAAAGCAATATTTTGTCCAATTTCCAGTTTGGTTGCAAATTTTTTATTGACGTCCAGAGTTATTGGGATTGGCCAGAGGTGCCCGTCGATTGTACGCATATCGTTAATAACGCAATTGTAATCAGCTTCAGACTGGAAACCTTTTAGCGGATGAAATCCGCCGTTCATAAGAAGTTCCAAGTCACAGATTTGACGCGGCGTTAAGTTCCAACTCACTAAATTAATTGCGTTCAATTTGAGATTTTTAGCACTGTCATTGAGGGCGTATAGCTCTGGAACAGGGATGAGGTTATCTGCCATTAATTTGCTCCTGAATTTAAAGAGGCTAAAACTGTGCTTTGTAAAGGTTAATTCTAAACAGGCCACCTTCTATTCTGCTAATTTACCATTTACAAATTGGTAAAAATGCAGTCTTTTATGGCACCATATGCTTACTACCTAGAGTAATACTTGCGAAGTTTGGTAGATTTGCTCTGCTTGTTTACTTGCATGGAAAAAGTTGCGAGTTATGCCCCGCAGCGATGCATTTGATTTATCAAATTATTCCAAAGGCTTACGTTGCGCAGGCAGTGGCATTAGATGAAGTTGAAGTAAAAAAAAAGCAACTTACCTTATCTTTTCTGTGAAGGTTTTTACAGTTCGTTTTCTTAATTTTGTTCAAGTATGACTACTTTTTACTATCGCGGGTTGTTTGTGAAGCGAAGTGTGAAAAAACTGTGATGAGCTGGCCATCAATATCTCTTTTAGAAAGCCGCAGTTTTGCCTATTATTTTAGTAAGAACGCGCTTGAATAATTTCGGTATTGCTTGCATCTATTAGCTGTAAAGCCTTCAATGGAGCTTCTCTGCCGCGCAAATTTAGTGAAACAACATAATCATCTGGGGCCCAGAACTCTGCTGCGTCAAGTGTATCCAGTGAAATAAGTGCCTGCACCCCGTTGGTTTTAGTATGACTTTCGAGCCGGGACGCTATATTTACGGTATCCCCTATTAATGTTCGTGGTGCTTTTCCAGCGGCACCAATTTCACCTAAAACGACTGTTCCAAGATGAACTCCAATGCCAATTTTGATAGGGGCGCTACCTTCTGTTCTAAGCGTTTTATTAAATTTCAAAAGAGCCGAGCCCACTCCTTTGACTGCCTTGATCGCTGAACGGGCTGAACTGCTTTTGTCTTTTGTCTCAAATACGGCCATTAGCCCATCACCCATATACTTATCTATGGTGCCATTTGCCGCCAAGATGGGTGGAACGATTTCATCAAAAAAGCGGTTCAGGAGAAACACAACATCATAAGGCAGTTGCCCGTCTGTGCGTGCGGTAAAACTCCTGATATCAAGAAATAAAACAGCAAGCTGTGCCTCTTTCCCCTGACTTGCAGGCGCACGACCGCGGTTTCCGTTTTTTTGAAATACTCGAAAAACGGTTGTATCGCCTTGAGGTCGGACTTGACATGCTAGTCTTGTATTATTTGGAGCTCCAACGGCGTTTAATGCACGAAGTTCTGAAGCAGAGGGAGGCGGTAAGTCTTCTAGACCGTCTTCGACAATTATACGACAAGTTGTGCATCGCCCACGCCCGCCGCAAAGAGCTGTATGGTCCACTCCAGTGGCCTGTGAAGTTTCCAAAAGGGTTGGGCCGCGAGCGGCTCTGACTGTTGGGCCATTCACATAAGTAATCCGCACTGGTTTTTGAATGCTTGCTACAACCGAGCGGATCAAAACAAACATGGCTAGAGTTGCTAGAATAGACCATATGATCAGGTCTGTCTGAGTATCGATTGTTCTCAAAAAGCTAAAGTCCTGATTGTCAGGAAAATTCCATTCTTTAAATGCTGCTTTTCGCGCGGTGTCGTCTTGCATGACTTGATCAACAGTGCGGCCTGATGAAACGAAACCAAGCAACGCAAACGTTGGTATTAGAACGCTGACACTTACTAACCAAGGTATGTGACGAGACCACCAAGATGTCATTCTCAGCCACATATGGATACCAATTATTCCGTGTATCCAAGTTATGACCATCAAAACGACTTGTAGCCAGCCATCTGTCGTATTCCATATCAGTGCAGAAACATAGCCCAATTTGGTATCTACTGCTAGAGATTGAAATGCTATTTGAGTATAGATCACATGGCTGCTTAAGATTAAAGGTATGCTTAAGCCGAATGCTATTTGCACGCCATCTACAAAAGGCATTTTTAGTGATCTGCGCATCGAGACTTTGTAAATTGAGAGCATAAGGTGAGCAATTAATGCACTGCTTATAACTACCTTTCCAAAGTTACTCCTTGTAATCATGAGCCGCACGTCTTGGAACGCATTAGCAAAAGATGGTGAGTACAACTCAGCACCAATGTTTATAAGGTGCATGGTCACGTAAATCATAAGCACCAGACCGGATACGATCCGTATCCGAGTTGTCCAGCTGCCGCGCCATAGCACGTTTTCCATTATGCCCCCAATCAACAGTATCTTTTAAATTGTAGGTTGGCGTTAGAAAGCTAGTCGGTCAACAGTATTTGGAGGCAGTATATCTGGAAATTATTTTCCAGATCTTTCCTATTGAAAGTAATGGTGAATTTCAAAAACCATTTAGAGAATTAGCAAAGAAAAATTATACCTAACGCATACGCTGAACTTAAATAAATCCAAAAGCTTTATTCTACGACTGCACGACCAACAATTTTATCTCATTTATTATTAATATCCGCAATAAACTTCTCTGCTTCTAGGGCCGCCATACAACCCATGCCGGCAGATGTAATTGCTTGCCTATATTTATAATCGGTCAGATCACCAGCAGCAAAAACGCCAGGAATCGATGTTTCGGTACTGTCAGGCTTTGTCACAACGTAACCACCCATATGGGTCTCGAGAATATCTCTGACTAATTCGTTTGCCGGGGCATGCCCAATGGCTACAAACACGCCTTTAGCCGGTATTTCACTAATTTCGCCTGTTTTCGTATGTTTAACTTTAACGCCTTCAACACCCCGTGGGCTATCAGTTCCATAAACTTCAACTAATTCGTGGAACCAAAGTGGTTCAATTTTTGGGTTTTTGTTTAATCGATTAATCAGTATTTTTTCAGCGCGCAGTTCATCCCGGCGGTGGATAAGTGTTACTTTAGATGCAAAATTTGTTAAAAATAGTGCTTCCTCAACTGCTGTATTACCGCCACCAATTACAACAATTTCCTGTCCACGATAGAAGAATCCGTCACAAGTTGCACAAGCTGAGACGCCAAATCCCTTAAAATTTTCTTCAGATTGAAGGCCAATCCATTTAGCTCTTGCACCAGTTGCAAGTATAATTGACTCTGCAATGTAATTAGTACCGCTATCAGATTGCGCTACAAATGGTCTATTAGCGAAATTAACAGAAGTAATGATGTCACTGATGATTTCACAACCCATTGCTGTAGCATGATCCTGCATTCGCATCATTAAATCAGGGCCTTGAATTTCTGTGTCACCTGGCCAATTTTCAACTTCTGTTGTTGTCGTCAACTGGCCGCCAGGTTCAATCCCTTGAACCAGAATTGGCTTTAGCATTGCCCGGCTGGCATATACGCCTGCTGTATAGCCTGCTGGGCCTGACCCAATGATCAGAGTTTTTGTACGTTTTGTCTTAGTCATTATAACTCCTGGTCGAAATGCTTTTGTTTAGCTTGATATAGCTATACTTATTTAAGTTTTGAACCCTGGTAATTGGAGTTGAAACTTTAAGAAGTCTGTGAAACGCAGAGAGTGATTTCCAATAATTGCGCTGAGGCGAAATATTATTGCGCATATGGGTAAATGTGATACAATAATCGGAAAATTAAGGAGGCGCCTATGGCTAGCACGCGACTCGACCCTATAGATCGGAAAATTCTTGCGGAGCTTCAGGCGGATGGTCGCATGACCAACGTTGAGTTGGCGAAAAGGGTGGGAATATCTGCACCGCCTTGTTTGAGACGCGTTAGGTCTTTGGAAGAAAGTGGGTACATTAGCGGATATCATGCGGACGTGGATGCACATGAATTGGGTTTTGAAGTTCAAGTATTTGCAAATGTTGGACTGGCCAGTCAAGCTGAGGCTGATCTGAGTATATTTGAGAATCGATGTCGAGCATGGCCTTTGGTTCGTGAATGTCACATGCTCAATGGTGAAGTCGATTTTATCCTGAAATGTGTTGCTCCTGATTTGTCTAGCTTTCAGAGTTTCCTGACCGGGGAACTATTAACGACGCCTAATGTTGCTTCTGTCAAGACGTCATTGGTGATTAGGCAGGCTAAAGACTCACCTGGCGTTCCTTTTGATGTTTTGGAAGAGCGCCTACTTAAAAGAGCATAACAGTGTGTGTCAATTATTGGCTGGGTTAACTGCGAGTAAAACTTAGCGTCGGTATTTAAATTGGGCTAATTTCATTAACAGTCCATCTTTATAGTGGAGATCAGCCGACCGTAATCGGCATCGTTGTTATGTACTGACCTGCGATAAGAAAAGAAACGTTTTGGATCAAAATAGGTGCAGTGTTGTGTCCAAGTAGCTGATGCAATTCCACAAGCGCGTAATCTTAAGAGACCGTAGCTTGGAAGATCAAAATGCATCCGGTCACCTTTGCCAATTGCAAAAAAACAAGTGTTCATTGGGTTATCTTTTAAAAAGATATTACGAAATTCAGGCCCTACTTCATAGGCTCTTTGACTGATAGTAGGTCCAATTACAGCATGAATTTGAGTACGCTTGGCTCCCATTTTGACCATCTTGTCTATTGTTGCTTCTAATATTCCGGCTTGGGTACCCTTCCAGCCAGCATGTGCGGCCCCGATCACGCCTGATTGAGCGTCTGCAAAAAGAACGGGCTGACAATCGGCGGTCAATATAGACAACGCTATGCCGGATGTTCTTGTTACTAGTCCGTCGGCCTTTGGTGGGATATCAAATGGGCGGTCTACCACTACAACATCAGTGGAGTGGACTTGGTGAACTCCAATCAGCCGATTAGCTGCTACGTCCATTACTTTCGCAACACGAGCGCGGTTGGTGGAAACAAATTCATTTTTATCACAACTGCCCATACCACAGTTTAATCCGGCAAATATCCCTAAGGATGCTCCACCTGCCCGAGTAAAAAACCCGTGTCGGATTGGTGTAAGCGTATCAGAAGTTAAGAACTCAAGTGTCATTTTGTTAGGCCTGGTGGTATTTTGGAATTTGGAGGGAAAATTCCTAAAACTTTAAAAATGGTTCCCATTTCTTCAGAATGCGTCAATCGCTGATGTGCCGCTATATGTGAAACCAATGCAGCGCCAGACAATCGGCCAGCAAGCTGGTTGGCACGCGCAGTTATCCCCAGACGTTCAAGGTAAGTACCTTGTGGGGTAATGCGAGTATGTGCAGCAGGAGTAGATGACTGGGCCAGCGCTTCGAAGTCGACATGCGCTGTTAAGTCTGCAGCGCCAGGCTCATCTAACGGGTTAACATGCTTATGGTTTTGAATTGCTTGTAAAGTATCCCCCTGACTTCGCCAATCACCATAATCAAAGATAAGTGCGCATCCTCCCTTAGAAGTGATTTGGTTGCCAACATAATTAATGATATTTTTTGCTGCTGTGCAAATTTCAACTATATCACCTCCTTTAGTGTCTTCCAAACGGTGGGCTAAGTCTAAGCGATAATTTGGTAAAGACACGCCAAAACCAAGTGAGCCTTCTATCAGTCCTATGTGACGTTCTTTCCAACCGTCATTTGAACGTTCAAATTGCTGAATTGGCAGTGCGTCAAAAAACTCGTTGGCAACCAGCCATAGCGGTGCTTGTGGTAAATCGTCAATTTTGGATATCCATGTTGGATTGAATCGATTGAGGATGGTTTTTTGGATATTTTTAAGGTTTGCAGAGGCTTCGACTAAGAAAAGTCTTGCGGCTTGATTAAATCCTTTAATTGAGTGAGTTGCGCGTAATATATCTGACATTAAAGTACCGCGACCTGGGCCCAGTTCGGCAAGTACAAAACTTGAAGGTGCACCTTGATCAAGCCAGCTTTGGGCTAGGCTAAGTCCTATAATTTCGCCGAACATCTGACTGATTTCTGGAGCAGTTACGAAATCGCCCTGAGAGCCAAAGGGGTTTCGACTGGTATAATACCCTTTAGTAGGATGCAATAATGCCTCAGTCATAAAATCGGCAATTGAAATAGGCCCATTGGCTTTGATACGCGCAATAAGTTCTTTCTTTAGTGTCATTGTGACAAATTAAATCTGCGATTAGCAGAGCGAATGAGCCAAAAACCCAGAACTACCATCGGTAATGATAGGATCTGGCCCATTGTAAGTCCGTAACCATTAATATGCCAAACTAGACCAAGTGGGTTACCGACCGAAATAAATTGTGCGTCAGGTTGCCGGACAAATTCAACCATAAAACGAGCAAAGCCATAGCTTGTGAGAAATATCCCACAGGCTAAGCCAGGCCGTTTTAAAGCGCCGCGTCTCCATGCAACCCAAGACAGAAGACAAAGAAGTAAAAATCCTTCTAGGATTGCTTCATACAATTGTGAGGGGTGACGTGCACAAACACCAATCAAATCTGGGCAAAATTGAGCAGCACTTCCTGGAAAAGCGACACCCCAAGGTAGGTCTGTAGGCCGGCCCCACAGTTCTGCGTTTACAAAATTAGCCACACGACCTAGCAAAAGACCTGGCGGTACGCCCAATGCTATTAAGTCTGCTGCGCTGAGCCGATCAATTTTGTGGCGGCCTGTATAAATAAAAGCAGCAAGCACTACTCCGATTAGACCACCATGAAAAGCCATCCCACCTTGCCAAATTGCCAGAATGGCAGACGGGTTTTCAAGATAGTCGTTTGGTTGGTAAAATAAGACATATCCAAGCCGCCCTCCAATTAGTATACCTATAATAATCCAGGTCAGCATATCCTCAATTTGCCTCGGGGTCATTACAGGGCGATTATTCTTCCAAATTTGGGGGGTTTTCACTGCCAGTAAAGCTAACTGCCAGCCGATAAGGATTCCTGTGATATAAGCTAGCGCATACCAGCGAAGCGCTAGCTCGATACCAAAGATTGAGATTGTAAAAATCTCAGGCGAAATGTTTGGGAATGGAATAATAGCCAGCATATTTCGTTGAATGCCTCTGTGTAGGGGCAAGGTCAACCTTGCAGGCAGTGTCTAGGCACTCCATATAGAAAGAAATGGTTTTTTTGGAGGCTGACTTATGCAATCACGAGGCAAGTTTTTTGATGATATTTCGCAATTAATGACAAATGCAATGGGCGTGGCGCAGGGCGCGCGGGGTGAAGCTGAAACAGCGATGAAGTCTATGATTGATCGTTGGTTGGCGGATCGGGATTTTGTGACCCGTGAAGAGTTTGATGCAGTTCGGGCTATGGCGCAGAAAGCTCGTGAAGAGAATCATGAGTTAAAATCAAGACTTGATAATATGGAAAAAAAGTAATCTGGCATGCGGCTGCGTCACTAATTATCTTGGAAATTTGATATAAAACGCCTGGGTTTTTCCGGGCGTTTTATTTTGATTATTTTTTAATAAACCTGTTTCTGATTTTTTGTTTATAGCAAACCAATTTGGTTGAATTAAAAACAGCTGAAAGCACTATTTTGTATTACAGACTACTTTTTCCACAACTTATTGAGATTAACACCAAATAAAGGGTTGCCAGAATGGCTCAGCACAGGCACCATATGTTGTAGTTGAGTGTGGAACCCCCACGCTGTCTAGAGGAAGCACCTAGCAATTGGGGCGCTACCAGCCCTAGTCGCTACTGCGAATAAGAGGTGGTGAGATGGCCCTTTCTGAACAGTTTTTAGAGGATGAAATTCATCCGATTGATATAGTTGAAAACATAGCGGAGCATCATGATTGGGATTTTGAGCGTATCGCGGACGACCAGATAGCAATGGCTGTGGAAGGTCAGTGGCGAACTTATTCCATTACGCTTGCTTGGTCTGGTTATGATGAAACATTAAGGATGGTTTGCACCTTTGAGATGGAACCGCCCACTGAGAAGCTGCCAGAGGTGTATGAATTATTAAATCTAATAAATGATCAGTGTTGGGCGGGCGCATTCACATATTGGTTAGATCAGAAATTTATGGTTTATCGGTATGGTTTGGTTTTAACTGGCGGGCAGGTCGCTGGACCTGAACAAATAGACACAATGATTAGCGCTGCTGTGATGAGTGCCGAGCGTTATTATCCAGCTTTACAATTACTGGTTTGGGGTGGGCGTTCCCCTATAGATGCATTGCAAGTTGCCATTGCAGAGGCGTATGGCCGAGCGTAATCTATGTATTTGATGCGTTGAGGAACTTAAATGCAAGAAAAACGGATTTTGAAGCAGGGTCTCGTACTGTTGGGATGTGGCAAGATGGGATCAGCCATGCTCGCTGGATGGTTGGAGCATGGATTGCCAGCAGAAAAAGTATGGGTTTTAGATCCGCAGCCTTCAGAATGGGTTCTGTCAACTGGAGTACACGTAAATGTATCTTTGCCTGATATGCCTGCGGTGGTTTTGGTTGCTGTCAAACCCCAGATGATGGGTGAGGCCCTGCCAGAGATTAAAGCTTTGGTGAATGGACAAACCGTTTTTGTTTCGGTTGCTGCAGGTACGCCTATTTCTGCATTCGAGAGACAGTTTGGTGCAGATACACCGATCGTGCGTGCTATGCCCAATACACCAGCATCTATAGGTAAGGGTATAACTGCTATTTGCTCCAATGTGGCAGGGAGGAGGGCTTTAGGTGAAGCAGAAGCACTAATGTCTGCAGTAGGCGATGTTGTGCTGCTTGACAGCGAACAGCAAATGGACGCTGTGACTGGTGTGAGTGGATCAGGCCCCGCATATGTATTTCATTTGATTGAAACATTGGCGTCTGCCGGTGTTGCACAGGGCCTGCCTGCAAAACTGGCTATGCAGTTAGCCAAGGCAACCGTTGCAGGTGCAGGAATGCTTGCAATACAATCTAAGGAAGACCCTGCAAAATTACGTGTGAATGTGACAAGTCCAAAAGGCACTACTGAAGCAGCTCTTGAGGTGTTGATGGATGCTAAATGTGGTTTTCCTGCTTTGTTACCGAAGGCTGTTGCAGCTGCTACTGCCCGATCAAAAGAGTTGGCTAATGGATCAAATTAGATTTGACGACTTTTTGAAAGTTGATGTCCGGGTAGGACGGATTGTGCAGGCATTGCCTTTTCCGGAGGCTCTAAAACCTGCAATAAAGATGTTGATTGATTTTGGTGGTGACATTGGAGAGAGAAAAACGTCAGCCCAGATTACCGTGCATTACAAGCCGGACCAACTGGTCGGCCGACTGGTATTAGCTGTAGTAAATTTCCCACCACGGCAGATTGGACCTTTCTGGTCTGAAGTGCTTGTGCTGGGCTTGCCAGATTCAAATGGTGACATAGTTTTAGCGCAACCTGATAAGAATATACCAGTAGGAGGGCGACTACATTGAGCCGAATTTTCATTACCCGCCCATTACCCGACGTTGTCTTAAATGCTGCTCGCTCATTATTTGATGTGGTAGAAGTTCGTCAAAATACATTACCTTTGATTGAAAAGGAGTTGCTTGCCAGCCTTCGAGACTATGATGCAGTTCTGCCAACTTTGGGTGACCAATATTCGGCAGATATTTTTCAAAATGTGTCTAGCCCGCGTTGCCAATTGCTGGCTAATTTTGGTGTTGGTTACAATCATATTGATGTTGCGGCGGCCAATTTAGCTGGCGTTGCCGTTACAAATACGCCAGGTGCTGTTACTGATGCAACGGCCGATATTGGCGTTATGCTAATGTTAATGTCAGCGCGTCGCGCAGCTGAAGGTGAAAGGCTTATGAGAGCAAATGCGTGGGCTGGATGGCATCCTACCCAAATGCTGGGTCTTCATATGACAGGCAAAAAAGTTGGGGTTGTTGGCATGGGCCGGATTGGTCAGGCAATAGCCCATAGGTGTCATTTCGGTTTTGGAATGGAAGTGTTCTATTTTAACCGATCTGAAAAGATACTTAACTATCCCACTAAACGTGTGGGCGACTTGTGTGATTTAGCAGCCCAGGTTGATTTCCTCGTGGCGGCAGTACCTGGCGGGATTGAAACGCGACATATTTTTGATGAAAGGGTATTGGCCGCGATGCAGAGCCATACCCATTTAATAAATATATCAAGAGGCGATGTTGTAGAAGAGCTAGCATTGATTTCGGCCTTACAAGCTGGATCTATTGGAGGGGCTGGACTGGACGTATATGAATACGAACCTAAGGTACCGAAAGAACTGATAGAATTAGAAAACGTTACATTACTCCCACATTTAGGCACTGCAGCTTTGGAGGTCCGAACGGCAATGGGCTTAATGGCAATAGATAACTTAAAAGCGTTTTTTGCGGGCAAAGTTTTACCCAACGCAGTTTAAGATAGTAATCAGGATAGGCTTTGGATTTAGATCAACCTGGATTTAACAAGTTTAAAATCGGTTCGCTTGAAGCTAAATTTAATTTTTTCTGCTTAGGTATCTAATGCCTCGCGCCAATGACGTCTGCAAAGTGATATATAGGTTTCATTTCCACCAATTTGCACCTGTTCACCATTTTTAATAATCTTACCGTCTGTATCTTGTCTTATTACCATAGTAGCCTTTTTTCCGCAGAAACATATCGTCCGTACTTCGCGCATTTCGTCTGCAAGAGCTAGTAGCGTTGAAGATCCTGGAAAAAGCTTACCTTGAAAATCCACTCGTAATCCATAACACATTACTGGTAGACTTAGATCGTCAACCACTCGGGCGAGATCCCACACTTGGTCATCTGTTAAAAATTGGGCCTCATCGATGAAAACACATGCCAATGCATCTTGATTCTGACGTTTTTTAATTTTCGCAAAAAGATTATCTGAAGGAGAAAATGTGTCGGCTGGTGCATCTATTCCAATTCGTGATGCGATGCAGCCTGTTCCGGAGCGATGATCAAGTTGCGCAGTAAGCAGGTACGGGTTCATCCCACGCTCACGGTAGTTGTGAGCTGCTTGGAGCAAGACTGTAGACTTGCCAGCATTCATTGTAGAATAGTGAAAGTAAAGTTTTGCCATACTGTCAGCCAGTAATTTCTAAACGTCTTTGTGGCAATGGCAGTTTCGTGTATTGCTACGACAAAGTTTTGATGCGTTTTAAGTCAAAAGCATATCTGATTTGGTATCAGTGGCCTAAAGTGATGCGGTGATCCCACCGTCTACGTAAAGTGTGTGTCCATTTACAAAACTCGCGCCATCGGATGCGAGAAAGACTGCGGCTCCGATTAATTCATTGACCTGCCCCCAACGTCCTGCGGGTGTGCGTTTTTCGAGCCAAGATGAAAATTCTGGGTCTGCAACAAGAGCTGCATTTAATGGTGTATCAAAATAGCCTGGCGCAATGGCATTGCAATTCAACCCATACTTGGCCCAGTCAGTTGCCATTCCTTTAGTTAAGTTTGTCACAGCGCCCTTCGTTGCCGTGTAAGGTGCAATACCCGGACGGGCTAGTGCGCTCTGAACGCTAGCAATATTTATTATTTTTCCTTTACCTCGAACAATCATATGCCGGGCACAGGCCTGCCCCACGTGAAAAACTGAAGCAATGTTCGTTTGTAATAAACGCTCAAAAGCTTCTGTTGGAAAGTCTTCAAGAGGTCCGCGGTGTTGCATTCCTGCGTTGTTGATAAGGATATCTATTGGGCCTTTTTCCGCTTCAAAAGTGGTAATGGCGCTGTGTACGCCTTCGTGTTCAGTTACGTCAAAAGGTAGTTCATGTACAATTTTCCCTGTATCTCGCAACTGAGACGCTGTCTTGGAGAGTTTAGTAGCGTTCCTGCCGTTTAAAATCAGCTCAGCGCCTGCATCTGCAAGCCCAAAGGCGAGAGCGCAGCCAATTCCTTGCGAGGACCCAGTAATAAGTGCGCGGCGCCCTACAAGTGAAAAAATGGATGTGCTCATTTTGTCTAGGCCTTTATTCATGAGTATATAGCTAGATCGCGTCATTAGGCAGCAGTCGATGAAGCGTCACCTGGATTCTTACTGATTAGTGGCAATACATAGATCGGCCGAGCTTGCTTATGTATCCATTACTGTAAACATACAAGATAGGCTGGCCTTTATTTATTCTTCTTTGGCAACTGAAATCATATTAGTTTTGTAATTTCATAACTAAGGTATTGACGCCGTTGGCCGTATTCTCGCACGGTTATACCATGAAAATATTAAATAACCCTTACAAGGGAGTAGGCTTAGGTCTCGAAACCTTTGCAGATATTCCCTACCCTAGCATTGACGCTGCAACACCTATGTCATTGTTGTCTCGTTGCCCGCATGCGGCACAAACTCCTTTGCATGATGCATTGGAAATTGCGGTAACATGTGGAGTGGCGAAGGTTTATTTGAAGGATGAGCGTGCCCGTATGGGGTTAGGTAGTTTTAAATCCCTTGGAGCCGCTTACGTGATCGCCCGAGACGCCGCAAAAGGAAAAGCGCTTGGGCAGACATATGTGACAGCAAGCGCTGGAAATCATGGATTATCTGTTGCCGCTGGTGCTGCAGCCTTTGGCGCACGCGCTATAATTTATATTGCTGCAACGGTTCCTGAAAGTTTTGCGGATCGTTTGCGTTCAATGGGCGCTAACGTTGTACGCGAGGGGGCTTTTTATGAAGCCAGTATGCAGGCGGCGATGCATGCTGCTGAGCGCGATGGCCATGCATTGCTATCGGATAGTTCATGGCCTGGTTATACCGAACGTCCATATTTTGTAATGGAGGGGTACCTTGCTTTGATGGCTGAGGTCTTTCAACAGATTGACACTCCACCTACACATTTGTTTCTGCAGGCGGGAGTGGGGGGGCTTGCTGGAGCAGCAGCTGCAATAGCTCGTTCACATTGGGGAGATCATACTAGGATTCTTATTGTTGAGCCGGAGGTAGCGCCTGGACTCATATCTTCAATTGAAGCGGGGTTGTTGATTGAGACGACAGGCCCAGTATCATCCATGGGTCGTTTAGATTGTAAAGTACCTTCGGTGATAGCTTTGAAAGGATTGGCTCGAGATGCGAATGATTTTGTAACAATCAATGAGGATGAAGGTATTTCGGGGGCGGCAAAGGCTAAATCTTTTGGTTACGAGACAACACCATCAGGAGGAGCAGGGCTGTCTGCATTGTTTTCGTCAACTTTGGATGATCGTACCGTAATTGATCTAAATAAAAACGCCCGCGTACTGGTCATACTTTCTGAAGGGCCGGAAGGATGAATAAACTGGCTACATTGAACTGCTGCAAAACCGTATAATATCTTGTGAAATAATTATTAAAGCTAAATCTGATGTGCCTCCAAAATCTTAATTAAGATGGTATCGGCCAATTTATGCTGAGAATTTAAAGGAAACTAAAATCAACTATAATTATGTTCCGTAAACCTGAAGACTTTCTAAAACTTCCCTATTCTATTGTTCCAAAAATTATTTGAAACGGATCTTTGTGTCTTTACCAGAGCTATGATATTAACTTGTTGTATGGAAAAGTTCTCGTACGTAAGCACCACGGATACACGGCGCAAGTTTGGTTTAATTACTTTGCAATCAGATGAGACCATTGAAGATGATATGCGCAAATTGCTTCCGTCTGATGTCAGCCTGTTAGTATCACGGGTTCCATCAGGACAAGAAGTTTCGCTAGAAAGCCTTCAAGGGATGACAAAACATTTGACTGCCGCTGCATCACTTTTTCCACGTGGTTTATGTTTTGACGTTGTTGGATATGGATGCACGTCAGGTACGTCCCAGATTGGTGCTCAACGAATTGCTTCCTTGGTGAGGGAAGGAACCGAAACGAACCGAGTCACAGAGCCGCTGTCTGCATTGATTGCTGTTTGTAAATTTGCTAGAGTAAAAAGGCTCGCGATTTTATCTCCTTATATAGCCATGGTATCCACTAAACTTTGTAAAGTGTTGGAGGAGCAGGGGGTTTCTACAACAATCTTTGGTAGTTTTGCTGAGCCAAATGAGGCTCGAGTAGTGTCAATCGACAACGCATCAATTATATCCGCTGCGACAAAACTAGTGAAAAATATAAAGGTAGACGCTTTGTTTCTTTCATGCACAAATCTACGGACATTAGATGCTGTCGGTCCGCTAGTAAAAGTTCTTGGTATTCCTGTTTTTTCCAGTAACCTTGTTCTTGCATGGCATATGTTAGGCTCAAAAAATCCGCCATGGGACTTACTATAAATAATAAGAAAGTGAATGTTAAATGGTGTGTCTGAGCATTGTTGCGTATGTTTGATGAGTTGATGTTTATAATAACTGAAAATGCCATTATTTATTCCAACTTACGATTTCAATTTATTAATTTAAATTATTTTCTACTGCTTTAAAACACATCGGCGCTTTTCAAAATTTGATCATGTGTTTAAATTTTTAAAGCTGCTGGCTTTTGGGATTTACCCGTCGGAAATTATATCTAAATAGTCATCCATCAATGAATATGTATCAACTCTGATACGGGTTTAAGGAATAAGCACATGAAACTGGGTTGTATTGGGGACGATTTTACAGGCTCCAGTGACTTAGCGAATACTCTGGCCAAGGGAGGAATGCGCGTGACACAATACAACGGTGTCCCGCAAGTTTATGCTGATCCTGCTGTTGAAGCGGGGGTAATAGCTTTAAAATCCCGTTCTATTAATAGTTTGGAAGCTGTTGCCAAATCATTGGAGGCTTTGAATTGGTTGCAAGCTCAAGGGTGCACTCAATTCTTTTTTAAATACTGTTCGACATTTGACAGTACAACTGATGGTAATATTGGTCCGGTTGCTGACGCACTGGCTGAAGCGCTGGGCGCTCATAGAGTGATTGTTTGTCCAGCATTTCCAAGTGTTGGACGGTCAGTCTATCAAGGGCACCTTTTTGTGAATGATAACTTGCTGAATGAAAGTGGTATGGAAAATCATCCGCTTACACCAATGACCGATCCAGATCTACGGAGATGCATGGCTGCGCAGTCACGTTTTTCCGTGGGCCATGTGTGCTCAAAGTCTGTTTTTGAGGGGAGTGTAACTATTTTAAAGGCGCTTGAAACACAACACAGTTTTGGGCACAGACATATTGTGATAGATGCAATTCGAGATGCAGATTTATGTGAAATTGGAAAAGCGGCTTCAAATCTGTCATTAATTACTGGCGGTTCAGGTGTTGCACAGGCTTTACCTGCAAATTTTGGCTGTGAAGTGGGAGCAGTTGTTTGGCAGGGGCAGGCGGGTAGGGGGATTGCATTATCTGGCTCTTGCTCAAACATCACGCGGGAGCAGATTCTATTTCATTCTAGAGCGAACCCAACCCGTGAAATTATTGCCGCGGATGTAATAGAAGGTCGAATGACAGCACTTGATATAACAGATTGGTTAATGGATCAGCAAGGTTTACCGTTGGCCTACAGTTCTGCTGATCCTAGTGTGGTCAGTGCTGTGCAGGAATTATATGGGCGGGACAGATCTTCAACAGTAATAGAAAATTTTTTTGCTGATACTGCTAAGTTGTGTTGTGACCGTGGAGTAACTCGCATAATCACGGCTGGTGGCGAAACATCTGGAGCAGTGATTGAAGGGCTTGGTATCTCTCAACTTGAAATAGGTCCAGAAATTGATCCTGGAGTGCCAGCCTTACGTGCGGGACCAGATCTAGTTGTTGCACTAAAGTCTGGAAATTTTGGGGGAAAAGACTTTTTCGTTAAAGCCAATATGGTTTTATCAGTTTCATGAAATCAGAGAATAATCTTCGTGAAAAAATGTGTTTACTGGCCAAATCTCTTTTTGATCGGGGACTAACCCATGGCAGCACCGGGAATATTTCTGCGCGTATGTCGAATGGCGGTCTGTTAGTATCACCGACTGGAACAAGCTTTGGTCGATTAGATCCTGCGCGTTTAAGTCAATTTAATGAAAAAGGCGAATTTGTCGATGGTGATCCGCCGACAAAAGAAATGTCCTTGCATACTGCGTTTTACGATACACGAAGTGTGGCAGGATCAGTTGTGCATCTTCACAGCTGCCATTCTGTGGCGTTATCTATGGTGCAGAATGAAGACGTAAATAATTTTCTACCGCCTTTGACACCTTATGGAGTTATGAAGCTTGGAAAAGTGAAATTATTGCCATTTTTTCTGCCAGGTGATCCCGCTATGGGTGAGGCAGTCCGTGGATTGGCGGGTAAGCGTACTGCTGTCATGCTGGCAAATCATGGTCCAGTTGTGGCAGGAAAAGACGTTGAAGCGGCCTGTAATGCAATTGAAGAATTTGAAGAAACCGCTCGATTAGCTTTGTTAACGCGTGGACTATCACCTAGGGTTTTGACTGAAACGCAAGTACGTTCCGTTGTCACTCAGTTTGACATACAATGGGACGACTAATAGTAGTAAACATCATACTAATTTGGTAAAAACACAAATAATATGTAAATATAGTTAATCATCAGACTTACAAATAATGAACATAAATTGCGCCTTCTGTATATTCGCGAACGCGATCTGCGAAAATCACACCCTGCTCAGAATGGTAGTTTGTGGCGGCATACGCCATAGGCATATCCCAGTTTTGTGCGTGACCGTCTGCAATAGCCGCGGTTGTGGTTAAGGCCAAAGCAATACCTGCTTTTAGAAAATTTGCCATGATAACTCCTTATGACTGTACTAGTTAGCGGGTCTGGTGTTTCGACGGGTGAAATGGGGTTAGATCGATATTGGGTTTCTTCCCTGAAATCATTTCAGCTATTAGGCGACCTGTTTTAGGTCCTCCTGTCAAGCCAACATGTTGATGCCCAAATGCACTATAACTGCGCCCTTGTTTGTCATTCTCTCCTATAATGGGCAAACTATCTGCAGGTGCAGGACGATGTCCCATCCACTCGTCTAAACGCTTATAAGTTACTCTCGGTAGTAAGGAAGCAAGCTGACGTTTCAGCAATTCGAATGGTGCTTTGCTGACAGCACTCGTCAATCCGCCAAATTCAATTACACCGGCGGCACGAATGCGGCCTTCCATTGGTGTAATCACAAACTTACTTTTGGCGACCATCATTGGTGCGCGTGGCATCTCGGAGGGATTGACCAACTCAATGTGATATCCGCGTTCGCTTTCTAAAGGAACTTTAACACCCAGTTTGTGTGCAATTTTTTTTGACCAAGGACCTAAAGCAAAAACTATTGCATCCGCACTCAAAACGCCGTGATCGGTTTCAAGCCCAGAAATGAGACCACCTTTTATCTGAATATCATTTATTGAAGTGATAAGTAGCTCTCCACCTTGCTCAACAAAGTGATCTGAAAGCGCCTGAACATAAGCCCCAGGATCTGAAATTCGCCCATGATCCTTGCACCTAACTACTGTTTCGAAAGCATCTCCAAAGATAGGATCGAAATCAGCGTATTTTCTTCCACAAATAACCTCATAGCGCACCCCAACCGCATCTCGTTTTTGCCAGCTATATTTGTCGGCTTCAAACGAGGCTTTTGTGTCGTAACCAAAGCAATAATCATCTTCATAGATAAACCGCTCTGCAGCCGTACCCAAGGCTAACGCGCGGTGCTGGGCAGCACTGTCGAGTAGTAGAGTACTCATAGCTTGACTATAGTAATCAACATGCGCGTTTGTAGCAAAGCTCATATATTTCGGGAGAAAGGATACCAGTTTAGGCAGATAGAACCACTTCAGGAACAATGGTGAGTCCTTGTCAAAAAGCATCAATGGTGCTTTGGTTATCAGGCTAGGAATAGTTACTGGGACTATCGCACCTGCAGCCAAAACGCCTGCATTCCCGTAGCTAGTGCCAGAAGCTGGTCCCTTACGGTCAACTACAGTTACTTTATGGCCTGCACGCTGTAACCAAATTGCACTAGAAATCCCAACGATGCCTGCACCAGCTACTAATATATTTTTTTGTTTCATTTTCAAAACCAACGCTATTTCGGTTTGCTATACAAGTAACGTTAAAATTTGTAGGAATAGTATTAATAAACACGTCTGAGTAACTAGCGATTGTAGTTTATTTTTTATTTATGATGTTTTCTTAGCAATCCAAGAAAATGATGCCTGATTTTATCGTTGTAACAGACAGGCTTCGAATTTTGATCCTCAGGAAATGTATGAAAATTTAATAATCGTTTTGAATAAAAATGCCGATCGTTGTATCACTAGTTTCTGTTTCAACGCTACCTCGCAATGTAATACTTGGCGTAAGGTCAACATTAATTGAAACTTCAGGACCATCTTCACCGCCTATAACTATATCAGAATACACGTTTTTTGATAAATACTTACCGACGCGTAGATTGGTTTCCCCTTGGCTATCAGTTGTTATGTTCAGTTCATCAAGCTTGAATGTGTCGCGTAATTGACCAATTAATGATACACCACTTCGGCCGGCAATGGCTGCAACTGCGTCTGCCATTTGTAGAGCTTGAAACGCTGAAAGTTGGCTTATGCTTCTGCCAAAGAAGATTTGCGATAATACCTCGTCTTCTGGTGCCTCCGGGGTAGATTGAAATTTTATAACTAAGTCGTCTGTTGGTCCCTCAATTGTTATAGTTGCAGACCCATTTGGAGTATCGGTTTCAGCAACAAACACCAAGAAAGCCTTGAATGGCCCTTGAAGGCTGATTGACCCTTTGGTCAGAGCGAGCCGCTTAGTTAACACATCGACTTGTCCACGGATTAAATCGAATTGTCCTGTTGAAACTAAGTTTTGTGTTGTCCCCGTCAGTCGAAGGCTTCCGCCGAGCTCCGCATTTACCCCACGTCCTTTTATAAAAATTTTCTTTGGAGCACTAACTATAACATCAATTGGAAATACGGGTTTAAGCGTGGTTGGGGCAGCGGTTGTGTCAATAATCCCAGCATTAACTAGAGTACGCATAACCGGGCGCGTCGTCCCGATATTATTTATTTTGGGAATTTCGCCAGAACTTGAAATCCCACTAGATGGCATCTGAACCTTAGTTTTTCCAATAGTTACTTTCCCGCTTATTTTTGCGCCATTGAGTAAGGGCCCATCAAAACGAAGTGTCCCACTAATTTTCTTGCTAGTATAAAGCTGTGGATCGATTGCCTTCACATTATTTAGATCGATACTTAAATTTGCTGATAAGTTATTATTTAAACCTATTGGACCATTTATCCTGATTGTTCCTCCTTCGGTGACGCCTGCGAGTATCTCCATATTAGCCTGGGACCCGTTTAGACTTATGGATCCATTAACATCATTAAAAGAAAAAGGTAGGTTGGGCGTTGCCAAGCTGGCAGCCTTAAATGTAATTTTTCCTGCTATGGATGACAGTGCAGGCTGTCCCTTAATGGTGAGGTTAATGTCGGCATCACCAACGATGGACCGTGGGCTAATGAAATGGTTTGCAAGCCCGAGTTGTGCTTGTATCTTAGTTTTAATATCCAGTATTCCATCATTGCCAATACGCCCTTCTAAAACTCCATTTGTACCGGATGGCCCAATAATAATTGCTTGAAGATCAAATCCTTCATGAGTCTGTTGCAAGCTACCTTCAGCATTAGTTTTACCGGTGACACCGATTACTTCACTGCTTAAGTTGGGCAAAGAGATAGTATATTTGGCATTAGCAAAGCCATTTTCGAGCTTTGCTGTCAAGTTTCCAGTAATGCTGTAGGGAGCTGTTATATTGGCGATTAATTTCCATCCATTAGAAATTTTTGAAATATCCCCATTCACTTCTAAAGGTCCTTCAGCCTTTGGGACAACTTGAGAAACGTCTGGTACATTTAAATGGTAGTTCAATATAGGTGTGTCTGTTTTATCAAAATAGATTTGTATCCGACCTGTACTGTTGTAGGGTGCATCGATTTCTGAGTTGATCTGCCAACCTTTGGCGTTCTTCAGGATTTGACCTGAGGCGAATATTGGGCCAGGTATTTGAGGTGAAAATTTAGATAAATCTGTAATACTTAAATCATATTTGGCGATTGTTTTTTTTGAAGAATCCAGAATTAATACTAGGTCGCCGTGGCTGCCATAGGGTCCGAAAAAATTAGTGTTAAATTCCCATCCACTTTTAAGTTTTTCAACTTCGCCGGTGATTTTCAGTGCCTCTGATATATTTGGTGCAACTGGTGCTAAGGTAGGAATATCAAAGCTGTAGTTTGCAGAAAACTTTTCTTGTATTATCTGCCCATTAATCTTTCCTTTTAGATTAATTGGGCCTTCCATAGTTGCGTCGAATTGCAATGCATCTTTGGTTTTCACAGCACTTGCTATAATTTTGGTAGATCCAGATACTTGAGGTAGAAAAGATGATATATCCATTACCTCCGCTGTCACGTCTAATTCTAATCGATTTAGTTTTGACCCTGCTACAATGTCTGCGGTCGCATCAATAGCTCCACTTAAATCAGTGTGAATATTCCATAACCCAGTGTTCTGTTTGGCGGTGCCAACTATTGATAAAGAGCCAAACAAACTTGTTAAAGGTATTTCAGTATCTAATAGTTGGATATTAAATTTTGCACTTGATCCAATACTTTTGATAACTGCTGTTGTTTCAGCCTTTAATGCTAAATTTTGTAATTTCAGTTTATTGAAAAAAATACCTTGTTCGTTGCGGTCCGCCGCAAGATCCAGCGTTGTTGACCCTGCCAGTAACGTATCTAATTCTGGCACCCCAACGGTTAGGTTTTCAGTTTTCCCATTGACTTGAATATTAAAAAAACCACCTAAATGTGCATTACCTTTTGCTCTGAGAGTTCCAGTCCCCTTGAGGGCGACACCAGTCAGTCCAGAAAAGGAAGATAAATCACTGGAAATAAGACTTGTATCAAACGTCACGCCAGACACAGTATCGGCCTTTCCTTTGCCTTCAAGATTCCAGTTGGCGCTGCTCAGGTTAATATTTGTCAATTGCAACGGTTCGCCACTGATGTAGTTGATGTCTGCCTTGCCTTGGATAGTTGACCCTAATGCCTTTGCAACATTTTGGTTGCTTGGAAAAAAATCAATAGCTTTTAAGGTTAAGCCTGCGATTAATTTTTGAACAGTATCTGCATTTGCCTGCATCAAACCGTCCAAGTTTAAAACCAAGTACTTTGCTTTGGCATTTGACGCGGAAAAATCTTGGATATTGATCTGCGCTTTAAGTTCATCGCCACTGGAGGTGTTATAGTCTACATCAAGATTAGCATAATTGATTTGGATGGGCTCTCCGAAGCTGGGCAGTAAGACTGCTTCACCAGATGGGTTGGAAATTTCTCCCTCAATATCAAGCAAAATAGGCCAAAAATTTGAATCTAAAACTGCCTGTCCTTTTAGGTTCATTGCTTTTGTTTTAACGGTTAATTCGTCCAGTGATAAAGTTCCGTCTGAATTACGTGCGCCATGTGCTACGAATTGAACCTTTGGACCAAAAAATTCGGCATACTCTTTCAGAAAAAGTGTGGTAACATCTCCACTCAAATCAAAATCAAAATCAGTTGGTCCGCGGCTATCACTCACAGTTTTTAGAGTTCCGTGTAGGCGTGTTTGGTCATTTGTTTTTAAGGTGAGGTCGGCCAATAAATTGTCGAGTGAACCCTTGCTTTTAACTTCTAGCTCCAGACTTGGTCGGTCAGGAACTTCCATTATACGCGATATAATCCCGTCCGCTTCTTCTACTAGTCGCAAATCTACCTTTATACTACGCGTTTGGTTTTCGAAATCGCCCACAAAATCCAGGTTAGCTGATTGGCCATCAATTCTTTTAGCTTGCAGCCGAATATCACCCGCACCGTTTGCTAATTGGGCATCCCCCGTTAATGATAAAGTAATTTTTTCGCCAACAACTTCAGTACCTATTGTAATGCTGTCAATGTTCATGTTCTCAATGACTAGCGCTGCTGGTAATTCTGGTAGTTTAAACTGATTGGCTTCGGCCTTTATGCCTTTACTAGGCTTCGGTAGGGGTTTGCGCTTTAAATTGATGCTAGAAACTTTCAATTTTGCGATCTCAATGCGTCCACGCAGTAATGCAGATCTGGTCCACGTGACTGATAAATTATTTAAAGTCAGCCAAATTCCGTTATCATCTAAAATATTAATTTTTTCAATTTTTGCTTCGCTACTAAACGCTCCAGTGAATCCATAAATCTCGACAGTTCGCCCCTCTCCACCAAGACTACGTTCCAGCAAGCCGGTTAGAAAACCTCTATCCTCGTTACTTTCTTGTGCGACCAAATGGATTGGCCAAACCAAAAATAATGTTAATACTGCCAGGCGCATCAAAACGATTGTCCAATCCCTATGTAAACTTCGAATTTATTATGGTCACTCGACCCTGATACTGGAAATCCAACATCAATGCGAATTGGTCCTATGCCAGTTGCGTAGCGCACGCCTGCACCAAAACCACTTTGCCATTCGCCCGATGAGCTATCGAACCGGCTTTCTGGTCCAATATACCCAGCATCATAAAACCCAACTATACCGAGCTTACCACTAGTGGCCAATCGCAATTCACCTGATAAACCAACGAATGATCTGCCGCCAACTGTGACGTCTTCACTTAAATTGACTCCAAGAGACTGATATCCTTGCCCACGCACCGTGCCACTACCACCAGAGTAAAAAAGGTAATCTGCCGGTGCCTCGGTAATCGATGGGCCTGCTACAGACCCAAGTAGACCCCGAATAGCTAGCGTCACATTTTTGCCAACTTTGTGATATGCACGTAAATCAGCCGTAGTCACAACGCCGTTCTTGGTTCCGGCAATGTTAAGAAAAGGTTCTATCCCTATTGCAGCATAATAGCCTGATGTTGCATCTAATTTGTTATTTCTATTATCGAAGATAGCTTTTATTGGTACAATAAGAATATTATATTTGTTCGTGCCAAGCTCATCATTAGTCTTTGCAGCTTTGAGGCTGAGGCCAAAGCGATATTCAGTTTGGATTGAGTAAAAATAAATGCCACCTATCCCCAACTGAGCAGTACGGGCATCATAATATTCCTCTTCCACCTGTTCAAAAGCTAAAAGAGCGTAAGCTTCTAAGTCAGTACGAAATGTAGCAGGCCGAGATAGGCGGGCCGAAAGCAAGCTATCGATATCAGTTTTTCCAACTTCACCGCCAATGCCTCCGATGGAGCCTTCTATTAGTAAACGTTCTGCTTGACCAAAAATGTTGCGGTGTAACCAACTACCTTCTAAGCTCAGCCCTTCTTGTGTGCTATACTCGGCACCAAAGGTATAACGGCGAGGTAATTGGTCATTAATTGTGGCGGTGATATCAAGTGTTTTATTAGGATTGGGGGATTTTGCTTCGGTCAGGTTTGACGTGCTGAAGGTGCCGGTTCGGCGCAAACGATTCTGAACTTTTTGTAATGCATCGGGGCTGAATATAATTCCGCTTTGCCAACCTGTAATTTCTTGGATACGTTTTTTTGAAACTGTACTTTGTCCGTTAACATGTAGAACACCAAAACGGAGCTTTGGGCCTGGGTCAAGAACTATTTCAGCATCAAGGGCATTGGCTGAGTGGCGAGCAGTAATTTCTTGAACTTTGACTGCGGCTTTTGCATAGCCATCTTGCCTCCAGCCTGTTATTTCCGCAGCTGTAGCGTCTCGTATTACTTTTATGCTTGCAGTTTCACCTTTAAAAAAACCTTTAACAGGTTTTGCCAGTCTAGATTTTGGGCTAATCGAAACTGTGCCAAATTTAAATTTTGACCCAGTATTTACTCTGATAGTAATTTTATTTATCTGACCTGGTGCATAAACAGGATCCATTGATGCAGCCTCGCGCCCGTCAATGGTTATGCTTATATCTGGGCCAAAATATCCTGTATCATAGAGTAGCTCTACTATACGCCGATAGTCGGCCTGTGCCGCACTCAGTATTTCAATAGTACTAGTTTGTTCTTGGTTTTTGTTAATTTCTTGTACCTGTATGGCACTGACAAGCGATACTGCTCGAACGCTTTTTTCAAGCTCATTACTTGGCACCACTATATCAAGTTCAAAAGCACTAACAGGACTAAAGTCGACAGCCATTATTACTAAGGAAACCAAAAATTGGCTTATCAACATTTTCATCCGGCAGCGCTCCGCCCCGTTTTGCATTTTAGTTCTCTAGTTCAATATCAGTAAAGCAACCTGTTTCTAGAAGATAGGTTTCGGGCTGCAAAAAAGTTATTACAGAGTTAAGGTCAATATTGAAAACTGCAGATACTAGGTTTTGATATAACCTGCGATTACTTGAAGTAGCTTGAAAGCGGTGGCTCCGTCGTTTTTCACAACGGCCATAAAATCTTCTTCACTGATGCGAAGACATTTTAAATCTGATTTTGCACGCATATCTAGTGCACGAGGCTCCCCGCGTATTAGTCCCAACTCTCCTACAAGTGCTCCGGCACCAACCGTGGCAATTAGCGTTGGTTCAGTTTTTTCAATGGGTAATAACAGATCTGCCTCACCCGAAATTACTATATATGCTCCATCAGTAGATACGTCGTTTTTGTGGAATACATAATCACCAGAATGAGTTGTATGCCATCGAGCGCCAAAGGCAAGCAGTCTTAACTGTTTTCGTTTTAATTCCGAAAACATAGGAGTTTTGCTCAGAGCATCCACTTTGAGTGCTAAGTCTGCTGTTACGTCACTATCTGCTGCCGTTCTTTCGCCCTTCGCGCCTACTAAACGGCCCTGTTGAACTTCATAATGGTGGTCGAAAACTTTTTCGTCATCAAATGCATCATTCAAAAAGATCAATGTAGTTTCGGGCAATAATTTTCTCAGATTAATATACAGAACCTCCTTTGCATCAGCGTCATAACTTGCCATAACCTGGTCAAGTATAAGAATATCTGGTCGTTTGATTGACGCTCTGCTTATCGACAACGGTTCAGCAAAAAGTGAAGGTAGGTTTGCTCCTCCTAAGGAAATGGGCACTTCGAAAACTAATTCAAGAACGAGTGGCTTAAGGCCTTTAACACTTAATAAGTCCAAAACCAACTTACGGATATCATCACCGCGCAAACCAGAGTTGTCTGACAGCTTACCATACAACGCATTTTCTAAAACGCTCAAGCCTGTCAAGTATTTGTTTGACGTAATTGGTGCGTAAAGATCATCCATTAGTGCTTGTAATGTGGCTGCATGTTGTTGTCGCATATCCAGAATATTATTATAGATGTTATCTTGAAAAGCTTCGTCTATTTGCTCTGCTGTGACCCGTGAGAGGACACTGAGCAACAATGCTAAATCTACCTTTTCAATTGGTGTGCCGAGGGGTGAACGAGTCACCAAATTGAGGGCTGATTCATATACTGAGACATCTAGACCAACTTTTAAAAATAAAGGATGGTCAGTTCCAGTAGTTCCAAAAATTTGGCGTAGCAGGTCAATTACATTTCGTGCTAAGGCCTCAAGGTCATCGGCTAAATTTAAGTCATACAATAATTGTAAGAAATCAACTTTGGCGGTTAAGTCTTCAGGAGTAATAGATTTTCTTGGCGTTGAATAAAGAAGATTATCAAGGACTGGTAAAGCTGGATTATACTTATTTGGGTCGAAGTAATGTACAAAGCGATTTAGATTATTTTTGGCAATTTCATCTGCTAATTCAGGTCTTAATTTGACCAGTTCATCGCATAGTTCTGGGTTGTTATTAGTATTGCAGGTCTGATCCATTGCGCGTCGTATTAGAGCTGACTCGCTCCCCATGCCTTCAATTAGCTCACTCCACCATTTTTGAAGATAACTGCTATTTTCTAAACCAGCTATTGTGGGATCAAGCCAGTTGGCTTGAAGCATGTCAGGACTGTTGCCCGTTCGTAAGGCCTCGCGGGCAAAATCCGTGTCAACCACATTTTTGGTGGGGGCAAAACGTACTGGCATTAAAACATTTTTACCAAAAGTACCTCGGAACATGACGGGTCTCGACGTAGCATGTCCAATCCGTTTAGCGATGACTGCTTGGTGAAGGCTTTTGATGTTTTGGCCTGACAATATGACTGCACCGCTATTAGGTAGTGTTTCTCGCGTTAGCACCTCTGCCAAGGCGCGGCGGTCTTCCTCATTTGGAGCTGTAATTCCTATTAAAGACCCTCCTGGAAATACGGTAGAGATATCCTCGAGGACCGGGTTGCCGTCACCATCACGCACCGTCATATGATCCAGTGTGATATCACCTGCTAAACTAGGAATATCCGTAGGAGTGCCATAAAACAGATCCTCTTCGATCATACCATCTGGGGCGAAGCGTTCTGTAATAGTATCCCAGCGCAGCGACATATCAGCGGATTGATTGTAGTAGGCCAGTAGTTCCTTCCAAGGACTTGAGAGGTCTTTATACGCCGCTAAAGCAGCTACCAGCGCACCTATTGTCACTTCACCTTTGATGACAAGATACCCGCCAATTGAATAGAATAAAAATGGCGTAAGTTGGGTAATGAAGTTATTAATAAACTTCATAAAAAACTTTTTCTGGTAGATTTCGAAACGTATGTTGAATAAATGCCCGAGTCGATCACCTATCATTGCCATTTGGTAACGCCAGCCACCATTCACACGTAATGTTGATGCGCCGGCAGCGCCCTCGCCAATGTCTGCGGCCAGTGCGCGAACTTGCACTACTCGCTTTTTATTCAATAAATTAATTTGCTTTTGCAAACGTGGGATTAGCCACGCCTGAACAGGAATTAAAGCACAGGCTGCCAATCCAAATGTAATTGATTGAAAGAATAGGAATCCAAGGATTGTAAGCATTTGACCCGCTTGCAGAACAGGTTGTGCTAAAGCATCTCCCATTAATCCACCCATTGGCTCACTTTCAGCTGTAACCATGCTTACTAACTCGCCCTGACTGGTCCGCTCAAAATATGGTTGAGGAAACCGCAGTATTCGCGCTATTAATTTATATCGCAAACGCCGCAACAGACGTTCGGCTAAAATGCCTTTCATAGTATTGATCCGCATTTTAAAGATGCCGTGTACAAAAACTGCAATCAAGAAAGCAGCACTTAGCACTGTCAAATACTCTATTTGCGAAAACTCAAAACCGTACGCTGCAATAACACCTGACTTTGCTCCGATTGCATCGTTGATAATCTGTTTCGGCAACTCTAACGTCAGATAGAGAAGTGGAAACAGAGTAAGAGTGATAGCCAATAATGTAAGCTGATCTCGTTTTGAATACTTCCAGATAAAAGCAAAGAGTGAACGTTCCATAACAACCAATCAAAATTCAAAAATAAGCATTACCCCTCTTCATTGACACTAGCAAGTTTGATCAATGTAAATCAATGCTGTGGATAGGATGATTGCAGGCTGGCGAAATGCGTTTTACGGTGGTGTGGAAAACGAAAAGGAATCTGTTTTGAAGGACCCTATTACTTTCACGTTTGTGCTTCTTTTCTTGCTGCAAACGAAACATCTTTTTGCAGATTTCTTTTTACAAACACCACGTATGTTGCGTGATCGTGGAAAGTACTTACACTTGGGACGGCTGCAGCATGCTGGACTTCACGCAGCTGGATCAATGATTGTTATGATGCTTATAGGGGTTCCAATTGGTTTGGGGTTGACTGTTGCTGCGGTTGAAATGTTTGTACATTTTCACATCGATTGGGGCAAAGGACGTTGGTCGGACTATACTGGGTATGGACCGAATGAAGCTGGATTTTGGCGGTCGTTTGGTTTTGATCAGGCACTGCATCAGTGGACTTATCTGGTGATGGTTTGGTTTCTATTACCATAATTTTTCTGTGGTTTGATTTTTCTTTGAAAAAAGTAATTAAAATTGACTGGCAATTAGTAGACTACTTTTACACATTCATTTTTTATTGACAGTTTTGTCTTTGCTGCCATTGATTAATTCCATATTCAGTGGAGATATACAACATGATCAAAACTCGTGCGGCAGTTGCAGTAGAAGCTGGAAAGCCTCTTGAAATCATGGAGGTGAATCTAGACGGGCCTCGAAAGGGCGAAGTCTTAGTTGAAATAAAAGCCACTGGTTTGTGCCATACTGACGAATTTACGCGGTCTGGTGATGACCCTGAGGGAATTTTCCCTGCAATTTTGGGGCACGAAGGCGCTGGTATTGTTTTAGAGGTTGGTGAAGGTGTCACAACTCTCGAAGCTGGAGATCATGTTATCCCGCTGTACACGCCCGAATGTCGTGAATGTGAATATTGCCTGTCAGGTAAAACTAATCTGTGCCAAAAAATTCGTGTAACGCAAGGGCGGGGTCTGCTACCAGACGGAACGACCCGTTTTTCGATGCTCGATGGAACTCCCATCCACCATTATATGGGATGTTCGACCTTCGCCAATCATACAATTGTACCAGAGATTGCTTTGGCAAAGGTTCGGAAAGACGCGCCTTTTGATAAGATTTGCTATATTGGCTGTGGTGTAACGACGGGCATTGGTGCGGTCATCAATACTGCAAAAGTGGAAATTGGGTCGCGTTGCGTGGTGTTCGGTTTGGGCGGCATCGGTCTTAATGTGATTCAAGGACTGAGGCTTGCTGGTGCTGATCAAGTTGTGGGTGTTGATTTAAATGATGATAAAGCAGAAATTGGTAAGTATTTTGGAATGACAGATTTTGTGAACCCTACTAGGATAGAGGAGGACTTGGTGGCTCACCTAGTTGATTTGACTGGTGGTGGGGCTGATTACACATTTGACGCCACAGGAAACACGACTGTGATGCGAGTAGCTCTTGAGGCTGCTCACAAGGGCTGGGGCGAAAGTATTATCATTGGCGTGGCACCCGCTGGAGCAGAAATTTCAACTCGGCCTTTTCAGTTGGTAACTGGAAGAGTTTGGCGTGGGACAGCATTTGGTGGCGCAAAAGGACGTACAGATGTTCCGCAGATTGTAGATTGGTATATGAGTGGAAAAATTGAAATCGACCCGATGATTACGCATAAATTGACCCTAGACCAGATCAATTATGGCTTTGATCTTATGCACGAAGGGAAATCTATTCGAGCGGTTGTAGAATTCTAATTTCTTAACTGATTGATTTGCGGTATCCATTTCATTCGCTCTAAGTCGCCTAATAGCAAAATAACAGCACTACGGCTTTGTTTATTTTTTCAGTTTTCGTTTGAAAAATGGTAACATTTGCATGGGGGCTAGGGTTCAGAGTATGCAGACGATAGATTTGTGTTTATAGTTCGTAAACCTAAATAAACATGCTTTAAATAGAGCGTTTGCGTAACAGGTATATGTCCATTATCCAACCATGTGAGGATTTTGAAACACCACGTCTTTCAATAATCCGTGATGTTGTTTCAGAAAGTTTCCCCGCCTCAAGCACTTGTTCTTTCATTCCTAGGTATGCGCCCCACCAAATGTCATAATCAGCTCCATCAAGTTCCTGAAATGCACAAGTGCCGTCAAGCATGACAACCAATGTTTCAGTATTTAAAGGCCATCCGTGATCTCGCAACTGACGTCCAGTAGATATTGTCACTGGTGCATTAAGGGTGTTAAGCGAAATTCCATGAGCCGCTGTTAACGCCTGAATAGAGGTAATGCCTGGGATAACAGTCAATTTTGGTACAGGATTGAGAAGGGCTGCAATTCTTATTGAGCTGTCATAGAGGGATGGGTCCCCCCAAACTAATAATGCAATGCGTATCGCATTGGGGTGATTTGCTATTGCTTCAGACCAGATATTTGAGATGGCTTTATGCCAAGCGTATACGCGATCAATATACGGCCTGGCGGCATCGCGCACTGGCATATCAAATGATACAATATTCGCATCTGAACGAATATCTGCTATAATCTGCGTTCTTAAATCTGCAAGATCTGATTTGTCCTTGCCCTTGTGCGGAATAAGAAAAAGATCCGCCTCTGCTATTGCGAGCCTGCCCTCAACTGTCAGGTGCTTGGGATTTCCCGTTCCGATGCCTATCAGAAAAAGATTTATCATTTGGACCTCATAAAAATGGACCTACTTGCACGGAAACTTTATCTCACTCTCCATAAGATAAACTGTCGGATGCGCAACTTTAAGATTATAATCTCTGGACAGAGTTATCATTATATCGAACCAACAATCTGGTCATATCTAAAAAGAGATTAATCAGATTGCGAGTGCGCCATAAATTATTAAAGTAGGAGCATCGCTAACTGAATTTGTAAGCCTTTTTGATAGTTCGCTTATCGTTGTTCGATGCAACTTTTCAGCCGGTGTGGATATCCCTTCTGCAAGTAATGCCGGTGTGGACTCGGACATGCCTGCACCTATTAGCATTGTTGCTAATGCAGGGAATGTTCGTTGTCCCATAAAAACTACTGTAGTAGCATTTGCGTCTGCGAGCGCAGCGAGGTTAAGATTATCAGGCAACGCACCACGCACGTCATGTCCTGTTATATATTGCACGCGCCGTGCCGCTAGTCGGCGGGTCAATGGAATGCCTGCTGCTGCAGCAGCAGCACATGCCGAAGGGACTCCTGGAATTATCTCAAACTCTATACCTATTTTTTTTAGAGCTTTTGTCTCTTCTTCCAACCTCCCAAAGGTTCCACCATCGCCAGATTTCAAGCGTACAACACGCTGTCCCGCTTTTGCGTAATCGACTAACAATCGGCTTACGTGATCTTGTTTTGGTGAGGGCCTGCCTGCACGTTTCCCTACGCTTACTAAATCTGCACCAGCACGGGCAAAAGCCAGAATTGGACCAGAAGATAGGTCATCAAACAACACGGCATCTGCGTTTTTCATGCGATTTACAGCCTTAAGAGTAAGCAACTCTGGATCACCAGGTCCGGAACCTACGAAGCTTACAAAGCCATTCATTAGGCTTCACCAGTAATTAAGTGGAAAAAAGTACCGGTCACTTGCTCACGCCATGATCCTGTTTGCGTAACGATATTTCCATCTGCATCAAATACTTCTGCCAGAGCAGGGTCTGGTTGTTCTATTATAGATGAGTAATGAAATTCGTGACCACGCAAAGCGGTGCCTACTTTAAATCCAGCCATAGCCCTCTTTAGAACTGCCCGTCTGTAACCTAAGTTAAATTTACGCTTTTGATAACTTGTGGCCAGCCCCAATAATCCTACCATTTCATGCGGCTCTCCGTCTTTATCGATCAGACCAGCGCCAAGGGCCATATAGCCACCGCACTCACCATGGACCGGTTTAGTGGCCGCATGTGCGCGAAGACCATGCTTGAAGTTAGACGCCGCGGCGATTTTTGCAGCATGCAGTTCTGGATAACCGCCCGGTAACCAAACCAAATCTGCTGTGATATCAGGAGCCTCATCGGCAAGTGGTGAAAAAGGCATAATCTCTGCCCCTTGCGCTCGCCACCCGTCCAAAAGGTGAGGGTAGGTAAAAGAAAATGCTTTGTCACAAGCCAGCGCAATTCTTTGTGCTGGTGGGAGTGGTAAAGAATGTGCTGTTAATTTAGTTTTGGCCCGCGCGGCCAATTGAAGTGCTCTCAGATCAACATTATTACGCAAAAATTCTGCATAATCAGTGATGGCAGATTCGAGGTCCGGATGTTCGATAGCTTGAATAAGGCCTAAATGTCGTTCAGGTAATGTCAGGTCACCTCGCCGTGGCAGTGATCCAAAGACAGTCATGCCAATGTGCTCCATACCTGAGCGGATTAGGCGTTCATGTCGCGGACTTGCGACCCGATTGAGTATAACACCTGCAAACTTTAGATCAGGGTGGTACATTTTGAATCCCAGTGCGGTCGCCGCTGCAGATTGTGCCTGCCCACCAACATCAATAATTAGTACAACGGGCCACCCCATGGCTTGCGCTGTCTCTGCGCTAGAACCAAAAGAAGTTTGTCCGCGTGTTGCGACACCATCAAAAAGGCCCATGGAACCTTCTCCAATGCAAATATCTGCACCATTCGACTTGGCTGCTATCCCACCCAGCAATTTTTCGTCCATTGCCCATGTGTCAAAGTTGAATGAGGGTCTGCCTGCCGCTGCGAGATGAAAAACTGGATCTATGTAATCCGGACCACTTTTGAATGGCTGTACGATCACGCCTTCGTTCTTTAGAGCACGTAAGAGACCTAGCATTACCGTCGTTTTCCCCGTTCCAGATGCTGGTGCTGAGATTAGGAGACCAGGGGGGTTAGTCATCCGCTTCGCTCCAGTTTGCCCAAGGACTTTCCGCTGTTTGAGGTCGATAGCGCCTATCGTAATCGGCCGCATAAAGACAACTTTCCTCGAAGTTTTTCGCTCCGATGACCTGTCCAACAAGAATTAAGGCTGTACGGTTAATATTTGCAGTCATGGCTTTTTTCAAAGTGCCGAGTGTTGCGTGTATAATCTGTTGGTCAGGCCAACTGGCGCGATAGACAATAGCTGCTGGGCAGTCGGTACCGTAGGCTGGTGATAAATCTTCGATTACTTGATCTAAATTCCCAATTGATAAGTGAATTGCTAGTGTAGCACCTGTCGCTGCAAAATTTTTTAGATTTTCATTAGGTGGCATGGCTGAAGCACGTCCAGGGGTGCGAGTCAAAACCACGGATTGCGCGATTGAAGGTAGAGTTAGTTCAGACCCAAGAGCTGCAGCCGCCGCACTAAATGATGGGACACCGGGCGTTATGGTAAATGGTATGCCTTCAGCTTTTAGCCGGCGTAATTGTTCGCCCATGGCTGACCATACGGAAAGATCGCCTGATTGCAGTCGTACAACGTCTTGATCATTTGCATGGCACTTTTTTATTTCAGCTATAATTTCGTCAAGACCCATTGCAGCAGTATTCACAAGGTAGGCATTGGTGGGGCAATGTTCTAGAATAGCCTTTGGTATTAAAGAGCCAGCGTAAAGGCATACGGGGCTGGCTGCAATTAAGTTTAGACCGCGTAACGTAAGAAGATCAGGAGCGCCTGGACCCGCGCCGATGAAGTGGACTGTCATTTAATTATCTCCAATCGCGATTGCACAGGTTGCCATACGGTCAGTGGATATTGAACGTGGGGCTGTCAGACGTGCATTTGCTCCAGCGGCGGCAAGTGCAGTCGCTTCAGCTACTGAGCCAGTGGATTTTTTGGTCAAGCTAATGCTGGAATGGGTTAGTGTTAATTGCGCTTGAGCTAAATTGGAAGAAATTACGATCAATGGTAACAGCCACAATTCAGCAAAACCCCGGAGAACATCTTCTTTATCTTGTAAAGTGGCAAAAGCGTTCGGGCTGAAGGTTACACAAGCCTGAGATAAAGCGTCTGCTAAACTGTCAGTGGATACACCTTTACGAAAGCCAAAGCCTGCAACAATCATTTTAATAAGCTCCATTGCACAATTGGAAAAGATGCGGCCCAGCCCCTTTTGGGACCAAGGGGCCTTGATTCTGCTAATTCAATACGCATTAGCTCGCCGCCATGCTTTGCATGGTACTCCACAAGTAGAGATTCGCCTTCCAGTGTGACAGCATTCACAACTAGGCGGGATGCTGACATATCTGTAACCACGTCCAGTAATTCTGGTGCCAGTCCTCCACCAACAAAGATTGCATCTGGGCTTTCAACGCCGACCAAAGCATCAGGTGCTGACCCTTCAATTATAGTCATTCTGTCTGCAACGCCCAATACTTCCGCATTTTGAAGAATGCGTTCAGCACGATCTCTTCTTTTTTCTACAACAGTTGCTTGTGTCGAGGGATGAGCTAACAACCACTCGATGCTAACTGATCCGGAGCCACCACCAATATCCAATAAATTTTGATTTGGTAAAGGAGCAAGAGATGAAATTGTTATGGCGCGAATTGGGCGTTTGGTAATCTGATTATCGTGAACAAAGGTATCATCGGGCAATCCAGTAGCTGAAGTTAGTGCAGGTCCATCTCCTGCCACACAGATTGCAACGCAAACAGGATGCTCAAATGTACCATCTATGTTTTCTGCCGAACCTGATGTAAGCTTTTCTGCCTTAGAGCCTAAGCGTTCCATAATGGTAAGCTGACTTTTGCCAAAGCCCCTGGATTTTAAATACTTAGCAAGTTCTGGAACGGCGTCGCCGTCACGCAAAGTTGCAATAATTTTTACTCCTTGTGCAAGGTTGCGCCGTAATCTTGTAAAAGGTGCGGCATGCAGTCCTATGCAAATTGTTTTATCCAAAGCCCAGCCTGTCTGCGCGGCTGCAAGGGAAAAACAAGATAATGCTGGTAATGCATTCCATTCTGCATCATCAAATCGTTGAGCGATAATGGTGCCAGCTCCAAACCAGAACGGGTCACCTGATGTCAGAACAACAACACTTTGACCGCGTAAGGCACTTAAAATTTCGATTCCCTTAGAAAATGGTGATGGCCATTCCATACGCCGAGCTTGATTCTTAGGTATCATTGCTAGATGGCGTGGGGGTCCAATAATAATAGCGGCGTTAATAAGTGCGACTTGACTCGGAGCCGTGAGCCCTTCAACTCCATCTTCTCCAATACCGATGATGGTCAACCAAGGAGTGTTAGACATGCAGCCAAACCTCCTTATTCTTGGTGGTACAACTGAGGCTACAGTTTTTGCTAAGGCTGCTGCAGCAGTTTGTCACAATGGCATTGTTAGCTTTGCTGGCCGGGTAAATCGTATTAAGCGTCAACCTTTGCCTCAGCGGGTTGGTGGATTTGGCGGAGTTTCTGGGCTTGTTCATTTTATGCAGACAACAAATGTCACGCATGTAATTGACGCAACCCATCCCTTTGCTGCGCAAATGAGTAGAAACGCCGTGATTGCCTGTGCACAAGCGCATGTGCCCTTGATGGCTTTGACGCGTCCACCGTGGGTCGCTCGTACGGGTGATAATTGGACTCATGTTCCTGACATTCAAGGCGCTGTTGGCGCATTGGATCGAGCCGCGTGCCGCGTCATGCTTGCTGTTGGGCGAATTCAATTGCAGAATTTTGTGCCAAACCACCAGCATTTTTACTTGCTTCGACTTGTTGATCCACCGGTCATTGCACCACCTTTTCCCCGCTGTCATGTTGTCGTTTCGCGGGGTCCTTTTACCGCTGAAAATGATCTTAATTTGATGCAAAAGCACAGAATAAATCTTCTGGTATCTAAGAATGCGGGTGGCTCCGGTGCGTATGCAAAAATTACCGCTGCGCGCCGACTTGACCTGCCAGTAATCATGATAGAAAGGCCCCCTATTTTGAAAAGGATGGAGACTCACTCGGTGACTGATGTGCTTGCTTGGATAAATCATATTGGAGCTGAACGGGGCGTGTAGACAATTGGTGATATCTTGTGAGCAATAATACGAGTTTGCGAAGATCCAATGATAACAACTGTACGCATGTCGGCCATGTCTGGTGTGGCATCAGGCAGTGTAACGACGCGAATGTTTTCTTCAGGGGTAGACACGGCACGAGCGAAAATCACAGGGCGTGTGTCTTGGCAGGTATTGCATAGTATCTTTAGGGTGCGCTCAAACCCCGTGGGTCGAGAACTAGAGCGCGGATTATAAAATGCCATTACAAAATCTGCTTCTGCTGCCAAACGCAAACGGCGTTCTATTAGAGACCATGGTTTGAGATTGTCTGATAGATTGATAACGCAAAAATCATGGCCTAGCGGTGCACCTACACGGGCCGCTGCTGCCAACATCGCGGTTATACCTGGTAGCACTTGAATTTCTAGACTTAACCATTCTTTTGGACCTTTTTCTAAAGTCTCAAATACGGCTGCAGCCATTGCAAAAACTCCAGGATCGCCAGATGAAACAACAACAACACGTTTACCATTTGCTGCCAATTCAAGTGCTTGGCGAGCTCGAATAACTTCAACTCGGTTATCGCTGGCATGCAATGTCAGACCTGAGCGCTCAGGAATCCGAGCGACATAAGGAATGTAGCCTACAATATCAGTAGCATTGGCCAGCGCCATTGTAACTTCAGGTGTAACGAGAGAATCACTGCCTGGGCCAAGCCCGGCTATCATTAGCGAGCCTTTCATGGTCTGCGTCCTTTCCCGTGCACAACAATAATTGAGAAATAGGGTGTCACTTCAAGGTTTGCTTCAGAGAGTAATTGAACGCTTTGGTTAGGCATGGTCGCATATTCAATCAGCCATGCTTTCTCAAATCGGCCCGCGGCAATCAACGCGTTTCTTACTTTATTTATGTTCCGTCCAATTTTCATGATCACAATAGCATCAGCATTTGCAATATTCTTGATTAAAACATCTTCTGAAAGGGTGCCCATCAGCACCGTCAGAACGTCATCGCCCCACGTTATAGGAGCAGCCGTGGCTGTCCATGCGCCAGACATACCAGTTATTGCTGGAACAATTTTAATTGTATTGTTGTGTTTTAAGCGTTCATAAAGATGCATAAAAGAGCCGTAAAAGAAGGGATCGCCTTCACACAGGACAACTACATCTTTCCCTCTGTCAGCTATAGCTTGGAGCCGTGCAGTACAGTCAGTATAAAATTGGCTGAGCAATTTATTGTACAACGGGTCAGAAATTGAAATCTCTGTTGTCACTGGGTATTCCATCGGAATTTCTTGCACTTTATCAGCCAACATACCATTTACGATCTGACGGGCTTGACCAGATCGGCCTGTTTTACGAAAAAAAGCAATTATTTCGGCTTGGCGGACTAGTCTGTCTGCGCGAACACTTAGTAAATCCTGATCACCGGGGCCTAAGCCGACGCCATATATTGTACCTTTTGTTGAGGCATTTGGTAGACTCATTCCAAGCGGCTCGCGAGAGCATTTAGAGCAGCTACTGCAATGGCGCTGCCACCTAAACGACCCTTTACGATGCAGCAGGGCACTGGTTGATCGGCCCAAAGTGCCTGCTTGCTTTCGGCGGCTCCGACAAAACCGACGGGGCAGCCAATGATGGCTGCAGGTCGTGGGTAACTGGAATCCTCAAGCATGTTCAGCAAGTGGAAAAGTGCTGTTGGTGCATTGCCAATGACGACAACAGCCCCGCTAATATATGGTTTCCAGAACTCAAGTGCTGCTGCGGATCGGGTGTTACTAATCTTTTTAGCTAATTCTCTGATACCACTATCATGCAGGGTGCAAATCACTTCATTCTTTGCAGGCAATCTTGGGCGCGTGATTCCTTCGCTAACCATCCGAGCATCACAAAGAATTGGCGCACCATTTTCCAATGCTTCCCGAGCTTTTGAAACGAAATCGTTTGAGAAATAACAGTATTTTTCCAAGCCAACCATGCCGGCAGCATGGATCATTCTTACGACAACTTGCTCTTCGTCTCGTCCAAAGCGTGTGAGGTCGGCCTCGGCGCGAATTGTTGCAAAAGACTGCAAATAAATCGAGGCACCGTTAGTTTGGTATTTGTATGGCATGCAGTTAGTCCAAAAGTTTTTGTAAGTCGCTAGCAGAAAGTCCTTGTTGACTCGGCTGATCCCACGGATGACCGCCCTCCACAAGGTTATACGCACCATTTTGACCTACAAGTGTTGTGTGTGAGAGGTGTGGATGAGCACAGCCTTTTGCACAGCCCGAAAGATGTAATCCAGCCAGATTTTTGGATGCCAATAAGCGTGCAACTGCACGCGTTTCTACAGTAGCAGATGCACAGGCTGGCGCTCCGGGACAGGCGTGAACTTTTAAAATTGGATCATTTGGATCAGTTATAAAATCATATGCATTATCAATTTCTTCCACGCCCTCTAGCAAAAATAAACGCCAAGGTGTGCAACGAATTGCAGTCGTTTTGGCTTGTAAAATTAGAGATATAAACGCCTTTGCATCTAGACTTCCAAATGGAACTCCAACAAAATAGCCTTTATATGGTAAGGGTGCAGGCCCTGGCTTCAGCGCTTTTGCTTGCGGTTGGGCCGGATGTGACTGCCACTCTTTGGGAAGGTTTTTTGTTACCAAATGACGGGCCATACGTCCCGCTTGAATGCCTCCACTCTCCTGAAACCATTTTGCCATCTGAATCAATGCTTCAGGCGCGTTGTCTAACTCTATTGCTCGCCCGTGAGTTGCTCCATCAGCGCGTAACATCAAAACCCTGCTGGAGCTAAATTCAAACCGAAAGTCAGCAGAAGCGGTCCCCAGCATTGGTACTAAGCCTGTATCCAGCGCGATACCAATTTTGCTAGGTAGGTTGGGCAAATCGGAGAGGCATTTGGAAATTTCGCTATGTAGAACGTCAGTTATATCACCGGATTGCCAAAGAGGTGTCGTCAAGATGTTGCGCCGTGACTCTGTGTTGCTGTCTTTATCTAGTAAGTCAAAAGTAGCGAGCCTATCCAGTAACTTGTGATAGTTTGTCTTACAAATTCCACGTATTTGAATATTTGCTCTACTGGTAAGGTCGATGGCTCCGTTGCCGTGAGTAAGTGAAATTTCGCAAAGCTCAAGGACTTGCTTTATAGTTAAACGGCCGAGACGCGGACGTATTCGCACTAATAACCCGTCTCCAGAATGCATTGGCCTGTGTGCGTCTGGGCACCATCCTTTTACCACGCTCATAGTGTGGCCTTCAGTTCTGCCCGTATTGAGTTGCGCCTGGTTTTCCATAGGCCCGCTGCATCCAGCGCTGCAAATTGATCTTGCATTGCCTTAAATGCTCCAAGATTGGCCTTTTGTAAAAAGTTAGCCACGCGGGGATCGCCTAGTGTTGCCTCGTAATATAAATCAAACAGATGTGGCTTAACTACTCCTGCCAAATGTGCAAATGCAGCCATGTGATCAAGAGTTGCAGCGATTTCTGCCGCGCCACGAAATCCATGGCGCATCATACCAGCAAGCCATCCTGGTTGCGTAGCGCGGCCCTGGACAACAAGAGCTATTTGCTCTGGTAAGGCTCGAGCGCATGGAGTTTCTGGGTTTGTGCTGTCAAGATGATACAGCTTTGCAGTGCCGCCGGTTATGGCTTGAGCTGCAGCAAAACCAGCTTGATGCGCAGCATAGTCTGAGGCTAATAGCAAATCAGTTTCTGGTAAGTCCTGAAGATGCACGAAACTGTCTGCGGATGCCACACGATCGCGTAACCCGGCCTCATCTTTGATAGGCTCAATGCTGTCTAACGTATAGGCGCTGGCACGCAACCATGCGGCCCCAGCCATTGAGCGACTTTCTTTGGTGAATATTGTAAGATTAGAACCCATATCTAATCCGAATGTGCCGGGCGCAGGGCCATACACACGAGCGGTACTAGTTTTGCCTGCATATGGGTTCCAATCCGAAGCCTCATCGCGAGCAGCAAGAGCACGAGTAGCCTGACCAAAAAGATTAGATAAATTTGGAAATACGTCGCGAAACAAACCAGAAACCCGCAAGGTTACATCTATTCGTGGTCGACTAAGTTCGCTAATTGGCAAGACTTCTATGCCAGATACCCTCTCTGATTTTTCATCCCAAACAGGACGAACTCCAAGCAGATGCAATGACATTGCAAATTCTTCGCCCGCTGTACGCATGGTAGCTGACCCCCAAAGGTCAACGATCAAACCTTTTGGCCAGTCTCCCTCATCCTGTAAATGTCGCCTCATTAGCTCTTCGGCTAATTTGACGCCTTGAGTATAAGCTGAGCGAGTTGGGACAGAGCGGGGATCTGTAGTGAATAAGTTTCGCCCCGTAGGTAGAATATCTTGACGACCCCGATAGGGTGAACCTGAAGGCCCAGCGTCAATTCGTTGGCCGTTTAGGGCCGCAATTAGTGAGTTTCGCTCACTTTCAACAGATGAGCATGCTTGGCCGTTTGAAGACCGTCCCCAAATATGTAAACCATCGCCATACTGGTTTTCTTTTATATCACAAACAAAACGGTCGATACGAGTAATAGCCTCACTGGTTGATGTGGCATGCGCCAAACCCAGATCGTCTTCAACACCTAACGCTTGGGCTTCGGTGCGAATATCAACTTGCAGCCTATCGCGACGGTTTGGGTCAAGCCCATCAGCGTTGGAGAATTCGTCCAAAAGCGTTTCAAGTCGAACTAATCGATCGGGTGTTTCAGTTACTTTCATTGGCGGTGGAAGATGGCCTAGGGTAATAGCACTAATACGTCGTTTGGCTTGTGCTGCTTCGCCTGGGTCGTTGACGATAAAAGGATAAATTACAGGTAATTTTCCAGTTAATACTTCCGGCCAACAAACATTAGAAAGAGCAACTGATTTTCCAGGCAACCATTCCAGTGTGCCGTGTGCTCCTATATGAATTAGCGCATCTGATTGGTTTTGTAACCAGAGGTAAAAAGCGACATAAGAGTGTCGCGGCGTTCTGGCGAGATCGTGATATTCGCTACTGCGCTCTTCACGCGTGCCCCGTTCTGGCTGCAGCGCTACTGTGGTATTACCGAGATGAATTGCATTAAAGTAAAAATTACCATCACAAGTTTCACTTGTTGGATCGCCCCAAGTATTTTGTAAATCATCTTGAAGAATTTGTGGTAAGGTCGAGAGAGCGTCCATGTATTTGGATATAGGCCAAGCGAATGTCTTGCGGGATAGCAATGTTTGCAAAGGAAGCTTGCTTTTGTTTACAATATATCCTGCTTTTGACAGATCATCCAAAATCGCTTGGGCAGAGGCAAATGCATCAAGACCTACGGCATGTGCCATATTCCATTCTTTGTTGGGGTAGGTGCTGAGTATTAATGCTGGATGTCTCTCGAAAACTGGACGCTCAGATAAATTTACCCACGCCTGTAATTTGTCTGCAACATAAGCTATTCTGTCAGCATCAGGTGCATGAGTAAAACGTGAAAATTGTAGATCTGCATCTCTTTTTTGCGGTTCTTTAAACGAAGTAACACCTGCAAAAATACGCCCGTCTACTTCGGGTAAAACGACATGCATTGCTAAGTCTGAGGGTGATAGTCCACGTTCTTCGTTGTCCCATGCAGCTTTTGTAGACGTAGCTAATGCCACCTGAAAGACCGGGACGTTACCAGCATCAAGTGGCGAACTTCCAGAATTGCCTTTGCCTGAAAATGCTGTTGCGTTGAGAATTGCAGCGGGTGCTAGGTGGGCAATCTGCTTGCTAAGCCAGTTTGCTGCATCTGGTGTTTTGAGGGATGGGGCAAAGAGTCCAAGAACTTGAAACCCGCGTTCGTTTAAAGCAGTAAAAAGCGCTTCCATAGGCGATAAATCTGCAGCCGCTAGATATGCCCGATAAAATGTTAATATTATTAGTTTGCGTGTGTCTGTAAGAAATGCTGCTGGACAGGTAACACCATGTTTTGGTGTCCAAGCTCCAACCATGGGTAATGCCTTAGCGCCGCATACTGGCCCAGCGTAAAGCCCTGAAGCGAGAGCCATTTGTGCCAGAGCAGACTGCGCTGCCACGGCGCCACCAGTATCACACAGTTGTGTCAGTCGACGTAAAGTGCTGACCGGCAGTGTGGAGATCCCGTCCAGTCTTGTGTCAGTTCGTCCATCCGCAGGCAATACGGCCAAAGCTATGCCCTTAGACCGGCAAACAGATGCTACTTGCTGTAGCCCGTATGACCAGTAAGGAACTCCACCAATAAGCCGGATTAAAACACCCTGAGCTTCTGAAAGGGTTTGCTCTATGTAGGTATCGACTGATAACGGATGTTTAAGACTTATGATGTTGGCCAACCGTAAACTTGGCATTTTTTTGGCCCCACCTCCGCGGTGGAAAGCTGCTGCAAAGGCCCCGAGGTCACTGTCAGAGTAGGATAACACTATAAGATCGGCGGGCGTTTGCCGCAGATCAGTTGGGGTCTCATTTTCCTCTAAGCCGTGGCTTTCGCGAAATACAACATGCATTGCAGTATACCTGTTATTTGATTGTAACTTGCGAAGGGTCCGTCAATGCTTTTTGGATAGCTATCTCATTAACATCGTCATGCTCAGCAATCACAACTAACTGACCTTGACGATCCTCATGGGGCATCCACGGCCTATCATACTGATGGCGCACTCTAGAGCCTACCGCTTGCACTAACAAACGCATTGGCTTGTTTTGAACCGATGCATATCCCTTAATTCGTAAAATATTCTGTGTTTTTACCAGCATTTCGATACGATCAATTAATTCAGCTGGTTCGGTAATCTCCTGAATATTAATTATCACACTGGCAAAGTCGTCGTGCTCATGATCGTCGTGGCCATCATGGTGACTTGGCCGAGAGTCAATATCATTCTCAGCGGCTGCTTCAAGACCTAAAAGCACGCGGGGATCAATCACTCCTTCCGACACTTCTACAACAGGAACGGGCCTTGGTGATAATTTATTTATCACTGCCCTAGCCTTGGCAACGCCTTCCGGCCCAGAGAGGTCAGCTTTAGTCAGCAGGATAATATCTGCACAACTAATTTGGTCCTCAAATACTTCTGATAGTGGAGTTTCATGATCAATGCTTTCGTCTGCTAGGCGTTGGGCGTTCACTGCAGTAATGTCAGGGGCAAAGCGACCTGCGGCTACCGCTTCAGCATCCGCCAAAGCAATTACACCATCAACTGTTATTTTGCTGCGGATATCTGGCCAATCAAAAGCTTTTAACAATGGTTTAGGTAATGCAAGCCCTGAAGTCTCAATAAGGATATGCTCTGGCTGCGGCCTAATAGCCATCAAAGTCTCGATGGTAGGAATAAAGTCGTCTGCCACAGTACAACAGATGCAACCATTGGCGAGTTCTAGAATATTTTCTTCTGGGCAATCTGGAATTGCGCATGTTTTCAAGATTTCGCCGTCAACCCCAACGTCTCCGAACTCATTAACTATAATGGCCAAGCGTTTACCTTGTGGATTTTGCATCAAATGCCGAACCAAAGTAGTTTTGCCTGATCCAAGAAAGCCAGTAATCACGGTGACAGGTATTTTTTTTAGGCTAGTGTTTGACGGTATCATGCAATTAAAACTCCTGTGGGGGAATACGGGCAACGCAATTTTTACGAAAATGCTCGGATCGTGCCCGCCAAGGTACTAAGCCATTTTCAGTTGCAAAGTAGGCGGTTACACCATCAATTATAATTTCTACATGCCTGCCCTCAATTAGATTTCCATAGACATAGGTCCAACGTGCAGAACCGCCACGTAATGCGATTGAACATCCTGATGAGCAGTTAGATAAGCATTCAACAGCCTTAAGGGTGACGCCATCTGGCATGCCTTTTTTGACCAATTGCGCATGTAACATTGCTCCCGGCCGAGTGCCATCTTTTAGAGCTGCAGTGTCCCGCCTGCATTTTACACAAACTAAGAGCTCAACTGGAGAAAGTTTATTCATTATGCGTTCCTGTATGGCGGGGAAAATGGCGGGATGGCAGTATCGCAACACCCGACACCCGGAGCACCCCGTCCGGTTTCAATCGTCTATATGTTGGCAGGTCTCCCGGCTTACGGATGCAAGAGCTTGCGCTCTGTCGGCACCTCCGCCTTCCCAGCTTTATAGCCAGTGGCACAGGAGGTTCCTCTCCGGTCACGGTCGCGGGGGCGGCTGCAGTTCCAAAATTACCTAATCAAATAACCTTGGCGTGCATTCCCTTTTCACCCAAACAAAAGTAAGGGCACCAACAGTTCTTTAGTGGGCGTCAGGCCCGTTGCTGTCAAGTATTTCATATGCTCTGGTATCAATCTTATTTGCGTGGCACAAACCAGTTAAAACTTGATACACAGGGAGCTCCCGATGGACGAAGTCACCGCCCGCCACAATGTTAAGATGAAGAAGATCAAGGCTGCCCGCGATAAGATGATGGAAACTAAAACTGAGCAAAAAGGTCTGATCGTTGTTCACACTGGTATGGGCAAGGGTAAATCGTCTTCTGGGTTTGGAATGATCATCCGCTGTATTTCACACGAAATACCTTGTGCTGTTGTTCAATTTATAAAAGGAAATTGGATTACTGGAGAAAAGAAATTCTTGAGAGAACGTTTTGCTGATGAATGTCGTTTTTTCGTTTCTGGGGAGGGCTTTACATGGGAGACGCAAGACCGTGAACGAGACGTAGCTGCTGCCCAAAATGGATGGAAAATTGCTAAGGAGCAGATTTTGGATCCAAATATAAGGTTTGTTCTTCTTGATGAAATCAACATCGCTTTGCGCTATGGCTACCTTGAAATTGATGAGGTTGTAGATTTTTTACTTCAACACAAACCACCAATGACACATGTGGTTTTAACTGGTCGGAATGCTAAAGATGAATTAATTGAGGCAGCTGACTTGGTCACAGAAATGTCACTTATAAAACATCCGTTTAAAGAGGGTATAAAAGCGCAGAAGGGTGTCGAGTATTAGTTGCAGAAATATTTCTCTAGCATAACTCAAAAAATGGCTTCATTCTCGCAACTCGAAAAGACAGGGACGGGTCTCCGTAGCAGAAAAATGAACTACCTTAATTTACTTCTGAAAGTCTCTATCTGATTTGGTATATTCATGACTAGCATTATGATACAAGGCACTGGCTCCAATGTTGGCAAGTCAATGCTTTTGGCAGGTATATGTCGAGCGGCGATAAGGCGTGGGATTTCAGTAGCGCCTTTTAAGCCACAGAATATGTCAAATAACGCAGCCGTGACTGCTGATGGTGGAGAAATTGGGCGTGCACAAGCATTACAAGCGGTGGCATGTGGATTACCCCCACATACAGATATGAACCCTGTTTTATTAAAACCCGAAACTGATTTTGGTTCGCAGGTTGTTGTACAGGGGAAGCGGATTACAACCGTAAAAGCCCGTCATTACGCAAAGCTCAAAAAGCAATTGATGCCTGCTGTGTTGGACAGTTTTAACCGATTGAAAGCTAATTATGATTTAGTTTTGGTAGAGGGCGCAGGTAGCCCAGCCGAAATAAACTTACGTTTAAATGATATAGCTAACATGGGTTTTGCCCGTGCTGCCGATATTCCGGTAATCATAGTTGGCGATATCGATAGGGGGGGCGTAATAGCACAAATTGTTGGAACGCAAGTTGTGATGGATCCAGAAGATGCGGCAATGGTTTTAGGTTTTATTATCAATAGATTTCGCGGTGACCCAACTTTATTTGATGATGGGTATCAGATGATAGAAAGAAAAACAGGTTGGCGAGGTTTTGGAGTCGTGCCTTGGTTTTCTGATGCTTGGAAACTGCCTGCAGAAGATGCATTAGATATCTCTACCCCAAAGCGCAGATCCGGATTGCATGTCGTCTGCCTAAAACTATCCCGAATTTCAAATTTTGATGACCTTGATCCATTGGCGCAAGAGCCAAGCGTGCGACTGACAATGTTAAATGAGGGACAGCCATTACCTTTTGATACGGATGTTGTGATTTTGCCGGGCAGTAAATCTACTCGGGGAGACCTTGAGTTCATGCGCGCTCAAGGCTGGGACGAAGACGTTCGCGCGCACTACCGACGTGGTGGTCACGTTTTGGGTATTTGCGGTGGTTTTCAGATGCTTGGTAATTCAATAACCGATCCTGATGGCATTGAAGGTCGCGCGGGGGTAGCACATGGGCTCGGCCTATTAGATATTGATACAGTAATGACGAATGACAAACGGCTTACGGAAACTCATGCCAGTCACGTGCTGACTGGATGCATGATTACGGGCTACGAGATGCACATAGGGAGAAGTAAAGGGCCTGATAGTGCAAGGCCTTTTGCCCGAATCAATGGTCAGAACGAGGGTGCAATAAATTTGGATGGCAGAGTTGTTGGCAGTTACTTGCATGGGATTTTTCGTGGTGATGATTTCCGTCAGGCATGGCTCGCAAGTTTTGGTATTACTGGTTCTAATGTTATTTATGCCGAGGCCGTAGATCTTGTGCTAAACGACTTGGCTGACTGGTTGGAAAATCATTTGGACATAACTGCAATTTTAAAATGTGCTCGTTGATCCAGTAAGCTTTTGCGCGCACTAAATCGCAAATAAAAAAAGACAGCAAAATAGTGCCGCCTGTTGTCTATTCCTAGTAGACACGTGCTTAATTTCAAGCCACGCTGTGCACAAGTCAGAGGGACGTGAAATGGATAAGAAATTTATGAACATGAGCTTTGGCATACGAGAGAAAAATCGTAGTCTATTGGATCGAGTATCTACAATGATCCGTGAAGACATCCTTCCGATGGAAGAAGAATATGCTGCTGAAGTCGGTAAAGGTAATCGTTGGCTTTATACAAAGCGCCAAACAAATATACTCGAAGGCTTGAAAGATAAAGCAAAAGCTGCAGGCCTCTGGAACTTGTGGCTGACAGACAGTGACAGGGGGTTTGGACTTAGCACTGTAGAATATGCGCACTTTGCGGAGGAAATGGGGAGAACACCTCTCGGGGCGGAAACTTTCAATTGCTCAGCTCCAGACACAGGTAATATGGAAGTTTTCGAGCGTTATGGTACTGAGGGAATGAAGCAAGATTGGCTGCTTCCTTTACTTGAGGGGAGAATTCGTTCCGCATACTTGATGACCGAACCAGATGTGGCTTCATCTGATGCAACTAATATTTCAATGTCTTGTGTCCGTGATGGTAATGACTATCTGCTAAGTGGTGAAAAATATTGGGCTTCTGGAGCCGGTGACCCGCGCTGTAAGGTTTATATAGTAATGGTTAAAACCGGTGGTGATCAATTGCCCAAACACAAGCGGCAATCGATGATTGTTGTGCCTGCTAATTCAGAAGGAATAGAAGTTCTACGTCCTATGTTGGTCTATGGTCATGATGATGCACCGCATGGCCATATGCATATCCGTTTTAGCAATGTTCGTGTACCAATTGAAAATATTTTGCTGGGCGAAGGCCGCGGATTTGAGATTTCGCAGGGTCGTCTCGGGCCAGGCCGAATACATCACTGCATGAGAGCCATTGGGCAGGCTGAAGCAGCCCTTGAATTGATGTGTCGACGCTCGTTGGCTAAGGAAGCTTTTGGCAAACTCTTGGCTCAGCTTGGAGCCAATTATGATATTATTGCTGAGGCGCGTATAGAGATTGAAATGGCGCGTCTATTGTGCCTCAAAGCTGCATGGATGATGGATCAGGGGGATGCGCGGGCAGCAGCACCATGGATTAGTCAAATCAAGGTAGTTGCGCCGCGGGTTTCCCTGAAAGTAATTGATGAAGCCGTGCAAATGCACGGTGGTCAGGGAATAAGCCAAGATACACCTTTGGCGCATGCTTGGACACACCAGCGCACTCTCCGACTTGCCGATGGCCCAGATGCAGTTCACCGACGACAGGTGGCCAGAGCTGAGTTAAAAAAATATACACAACTACCAATTTAAAAGTACTTCTTAGGCAAATAAAAAAAGGAAAGGCAGCGGTGACCCACCTAATAGCTAGTGATTATATGGTATAATTAATAAAAGTCTATTTTGACGTATTCTGTAGTCAGAATTACAGAACAGATCTTTCAAAACAAGTAGATATTTTGCCTTTTTGTTTATATATTTTTTTGCATTTTGGTATAAGGCTGCAAACCTATTTAGAAAGCCTTATAACTTTTAAACTAGTGTCAAAAAAACTGTCTTTTTATTTGGAGCTAGACCTCATGCGGCTTAGGTTGCACTTGTTCAGACTTGAAAGGGTCATCTGGATAAATAACATTTGCTAAATACAATCCTTGTGGGGGACTAACTTGTCCGCACGCAGATCTATCGCAGGCCTCCAATGCGTATTTAACATCAGTTGGCTGCATAGACCCGTTGCCAACCCTTACCAATGTTCCGACAAAACTTCTTACCTGATTGTGCAAAAACGACCGGGCACGGACATCAAATCGAACTTCTTGCCCGTGGCCCCCCTCGACTTGGCTTACATTGATGACATCTACTGTTTTGATTGGGCTTTCGGCCTGGCAGATTGACGATCGGAAGGTTGTAAAATCGTGTTGACCGATTAAGTGCTGTGCTCCTTTACGCATCGCCTCAATGTTGAGCTGATTTTTGATTTGCCAAACCAGACCATCTAGGTGTGTAGCCGGTGCGCGTCGCATGAGTATTCGAAATTGATATTGTCGTTCGGTTGCAAAAAAGCGCGCATGCCAGTTGTTGGCCACGGTGTTGCATCCGATAACTGCAATAGGATTGGGTCGAAGATGATAGTTTAGCGCTTCAGATAGACGAAAAGGATTCCAAATTTGTGCCATGTCACAGTGAACTACTTGGGCTAACGCGTGTACTCCTGCGTCTGTGCGGCCCGCCGCAACGATGTTATGAATGCGTGGTTCAAGTTTGGAAAGAGCAGCTTCAATTGTACCCTGCACAGATTTCTGTTTGGGCTGGCGCTGCCATCCAACAAACGGCTTTCCGTGATATTCTATTTTAAGGGCGTAACGCGGCATGGGCGTTTTCCTAAACGCAAAGGCAAAGACAGGCAACGGGAGTAGGACGTATTAAAAATGATATTTTATTTTTAGTGTACATTTAGATTTTTTGGTAACGTAGCCTGAGTGCTTGTGGCTAAATGCAAACGATAAATCTAGTTTTTCTAGTGAAATTAGCTCTACAGCTTTATATCATTATCAATATGGTTGTAAGGTAATGTGCTTGGTCGCAGAAGGAGTGCACCGCGTGGTTCTGACAAAGATTGCTGACGAGGTACTAGGTTTTGCTCGGGGTATTTATGGCGCAGGCGCAAACCTGTTAGGTGAATCAACGATACGGCTTGGCGTTACTGGTTTGGCGCATTCGGGCAAAACAACATTTATTACTTCACTAGTAGCTAATTTACTCGATAGGGGGCGCATGCCACATTTTTCTGTGGAGAAAGAAGGCCGCATTCTTGCCGTGTATTTGCAACCACAACCGGACGATACTGTGCCGCGTTTTGAATTTGAAAAGCATATGAGTTCGCTGATGGGCATGCCTCCTCGATGGCCTGATAGTACTAGGTCTATTAGTGAGTTACGAGTTTCTTTACGACTTATTCCAAACGGGATTTTTTCAAATATGCAAAGTCCGCATACAGTACATTTGGATATTATAGATTATCCGGGTGAGTGGCTGCTGGACCTTGGGCTGCTTGAAAAAAGTTATGACGCTTGGTCTTCTGTTACGTTAGAGCGAATAAATGCCCGTAGCTGTGGGGCACCCTATCAAGCGCTCATCAAACAAACTGACGTTTCTGCAGGTTTTGATGAGATGCAAGCTAAAGCCTTGGCTGCGAGCTTCACTGAATATTTGTCAGAAGCAAGAAACGAGGGATTCTATGACTGCACGCCTGGTCGGTTTTTGTTACCAGGGGAGCTGGCCGGGTCACCAGTGCTGACTTTTGCGCCTCTTCCTTTAGGAGATGAGCCACGCAAGTCTTTGCGTCGCGAAATGGCTCGCCGGTTTCAAGCATATAAATCGCAAGTTATCCAACCTTTTTTCCGAGACCATTTTTCCAAAATTGACCGGCAAGTTGTACTGATTGACGCATTGGGCGCAATCCACTCAGGTCCGTCTTCGGTTGAAGATATGCGTAACGCGGTGGTGGATATTCTGACAACTTTCCAGCCTGGTCAGAATAAATTCATCAACAAGCTTTTTAAAGGCAAGCGAGTTGAAAAAATCTTATTTGCGGCTACTAAAGCTGATCATTTGCATCATGAGCAACATGGTAAACTGACAGCAATAACGGATGCACTTGTTCGCCATGCTAGAGATCGTGCTAGCTTTGCTGGGGCGGATACTGCTGCTTTGTCGTTAGCGGCATTGCGTGCCACTACTGAAGAAATTATTACACATGAAGCAAAACCCTTGGGGGTTGTGCTGGGTACTTTGTTAGATAGTGGTAAAAATGCGGCATTTTACCCTGGTACACTGCCGGATGATCCAGGGCACTTATTAAATCAAGCTAGATCAGGAATGACAAAATGGCTTGATGAAGACTATGAAATAATGCGTTTTGCTCCAGCATCTATTAAAATGCGTCCTGGCGATGGCCCGCCTCACATTCGCATGGATCGTGCAATCCAATTTTTGATTGGAGATCGATTGTGAGGTTGAATTATATAAATGTCATGAGTGGAAAAGAGAGGCCAAGTGATGGTCAAAGGTTCAGTTCTCATTGAGATTGGTGAAGACAAAGTCAGTCAGAATGTGGGTGATGCTCCACCTGTGCCAGATGAGGTAAAATCTATCCCAACTGGTGCTGCAATGCAGAGTTTGGCTCGATTAGCTAGCCATAGTCCTTCTAGGTTATGGCAGTTCTTTTGGTTCGTTACAGTTGCCCTTATGGTAATGGTAGTCAGTACAGTGGCTTGGGAATTTGCTTTTGATTGGATTGCGCGAAACCCAATCTTAGGATGGATATTTTCCGGGATGGTCGCCTCGCTGGCTGCTATTTTAATGGTAGTTGCACTGCGTGAACTGGCCGCTTTACTTCGAATTACTCGTATCAATGATGTGCGTATTGCTGCTGCAAGTGCGCTGGTTACCGAAGATTTTAGTAAAGCGCATGATGCGGTAGATCATTTGATTCGGCTTTATAAGTCCAGAACAGATTTGCGTTGGGGTATTGAACGATTTACTGAATTGCGAGGTGATCAAATGGATGCTGTTGGTCTTATATCACTTGCCGAGGTTGAAATACTCGCACGGCTTGACCAAGCTGCGGAACGTGAAGTGGAAGTTGCTTCCCGGCAGGTTGCTACTATTACCGCCCTAGTCCCTATTGCCTTGGCGGACGTGTTAGTAGCTTTGACCGCCAACCTGAGAATGATCCGTAGCATCGCAGAAATTTATGGCGGACTTGGCGGTTTTTTAGGGTCCTGGCGCTTAACCAGAAAGGTGATCACACACTTAGTTGCTACTGGAGCCGTTGCAATTGGAGATGATATGTTGGAGCCAATCTTGGGAGTATCCATTCTTGGTAAACTTTCTCGCCGTTTTGGTGAAGGGCTTATCAATGGAGCACTGACCGCTCGTGTTGGTGTAGCAGCAATTGAAGTATGTCGCCCAATTAATTTTAACGATAAAAATAAGCCGAGTATGCGGCGTTTAATGAAACAGGCCTTGAGTGGTTTGTTTGCAAAAAGCGATAACAACAATGCCCTTTAAGTTGGAATGCGGTAATTGATCCAGCATGTTGCAGTTTATTAAAACTTAATTATATATTTTGTTGTTTATGTTACTGTTCGCCCTCTGATCTGCCCTAAATGAAAATTAGGAAATTGATTGTGTAGTGTATCATAATCTGTCTTGTGGGTGTTAGACCTGCCGCTTATAAGAACTTTATGAACTTTTTTTACGATTACTATGAATTATATCCCCGACGCCCTGATCTTTTCTAGACGTCGGATAAAGGTGATTGAGCCTCTTCATCAAACGATGCCATCCCAAATAAGACTGATCCATAAAGGATGACTGCCCATGAGCGCTGAAACACCTGAATACAAACATACACTGAATTTGCCTAGAACTAATTTTCCAATGCGGGCTGGTTTGCCAAAACGTGAGCCCGAGTGGTTGCAGCGTTGGGCCCAAATTGGAGTATATGAAAAATTACGTAAAAAGACTGACCGTAAGCCTTTCACACTGCATGATGGCCCACCCTATGCCAACGGTCATTTGCATATTGGCCACGCACTAAACAAAACAATTAAGGATATGATTGTCCGATCTCATCAAATGATGGGATTTGATGCACGTTATATCCCTGGTTGGGACTGCCACGGCCTACCCATTGAATGGAAGATTGAAGAACAATATCGTAAAAAAGGGCAGAATAAAGACGATGTGCCTATTAATGAATTTCGCGCAGAGTGCCGAGATTTTGCGGCTGGTTGGGTGGATATTCAACGTAAGGAATTTAAGCGTTTGGGCATAACCGGCAACTGGGAGAGCCCTTATTTAACCATGGATTTTCATGCAGAGCGCGTGATTGCCGAAGAATTTATGAAATTTGTGATGAATGGCACGCTTTATCAAGGCTCCAAGCCTGTTATGTGGTCGCCGGTTGAACAAACTGCCTTGGCGGAAGCTGAAGTAGAATATCACGATAAAGACAGTTTCACGATTTGGGTAAAGTTCAAGGTTGTCGGTACGGATGATACTACTCTGAACTCATCGCAGGTTGTAATTTGGACCACTACTCCATGGACTATGCCATCAAATAAGGCAGTAGTTTATGGAACAAATATTTCGTATGGTCTTTATGAAGTTATTGGCCGACCTGAGGAGTGCTGGGCGACTATTGGGGAGCGGTTCATTATAGCTGATAATAGAGTTTCAGATGTAATGGCCAGTGCGCGTTTGGATGAAACGATGTACCGTCGGCTTTGCGATGTAACAAACGAGGATTTATCAAAAATCAAGCTCGTACACCCACTGTCCGGCGTGGAGGGTGCAAATGGTATTTGGGACGATATTCGAGATTTTCGTGCTGCTGATTTTGTGACTGATACTGAGGGAACAGGCTTTGTGCATTGTGCACCTAGCCACGGTCTTGAAGAATATGAGCTTTACCGTGATCTTGGAATGCTTGATCAGGTAATAACATATAACGTAAATCCAAACGGACATTTTCGTGAAGACTTGCCGTTTTTTGGCGGCAAGGCAATTCTTAAACCTAATGGTAAAGAAGGTAATGCTAATTCTGCTGTGATCAATAAACTTGCGGAGGTTGGGGGTTTGTTAGCGCGTGGTAAAATAAAGCACAGTTATCCCCATTCTTGGCGATCTAAAGCTCCGGTTATCTATCGAAACACGCCGCAGTGGTTTGTTTCGATAGATAAGCCGGTTGGCGATGGATTGGATACCTATGGAAAGACAATTAGAGAACGAGCATTAACTGAAATTGACAATGTTAACTGGACACCAAAATCTGGCCGTAACCGCTTGCACTCGATGATGGAGGCGCGCCCTGACTGGGTCCTCTCTCGCCAACGGGCGTGGGGTGTGCCGCTAACCTGTTTCACGAAAAAAGATACGTTGCCAACAGACGACGATTTTTTACTGCGTAATTCGCAAGTCAATCATCGTATTGCTTTGTCCTTTGAAACGGAAGGTGCTGATGCTTGGTATGCTGATGGTGCTAAACAGCGTTATCTTGAAGGAATAGTGGATCCAGACGAATACGATCAGATCACTGATATTTTAGATGTCTGGTTCGACTCAGGATCAACTCACGCGTTTACCCTCCGCGACCGTGACGATGGTACAGAAGATGGAATAGCTGATGTTTACATGGAAGGTACGGATCAGCATCGAGGTTGGTTTCATTCTTCTTTATTGCAAGCAGTTGGTACAATGGGCCGAGCGCCTTATCGCAACGTCGTCACTCACGGATTTACATTGGATGCTAAGGGCATGAAAATGTCAAAGTCCATTGGTAATACGATCGTTCCTGAAGAAGTGGTGCGACAGTACGGGGCAGATATTTTGCGTTTGTGGGTAGCGCAAACGGATTATACTGCCGATCAACGGATTGGCCCAGAGATCTTGAAAGGGGTTGCGGACAGTTATCGTCGCTTGCGTAATACGATGCGCTTCATGCTGGGTTCCCTCTCTGATTTCAAGGAAAATGATCGAATTTTACCAGCGGAGATGCCAGAACTTGAGCGCTGGGTACTGCATCGTTTGTCTGAATTAGATGAAGTGGTATGCTCTGGATATGCAGCATTTGATTTTCAGCGGGTTTTCTCAGCTGTTTTTACGTTTGCTACTGTAGATCTCTCCGCCTTTTATTTTGATGTTCGTAAAGATGTGCTTTATTGTGATGGTGACACATTGCAACGACGTGCTTCTCGTTCCGTCCTTGATTTACTGTTCCATAGGTTGACGTCCTGGCTTGCTCCGGTGCTTGTGTTCACTACAGAAGAAGTCTGGTTGGAGCGATATCCTGGTACTGATAGCTCCATCCACCTTAGGGACATGCCAAATACTCCTATAGAATGGCGAGATGATTCACTCGCGGATAAATGGGCGAGCATCCGCTCTGTGCGGCGTGCAGTGACAGCAGCCCTTGAGGTTCAACGAACTGACAAGGTTATTGGTGCATCTCTTGAGGCTGCTCCTGTGGTGCATGTAGATAACGCCCAGTTGGCGCAGACACTTTGCTCTGTACCGTTTGAGGATATTTGTATCACTTCATCAATCGATGTAACAACCAATGTGGCTCCTGATGAAGCGTTTCGGTTGCCTGAAGTAACTGGCGTTGGGGTCGTCTTCGAAATGGCAGAGGGTGAAAAGTGTGCTCGTTGTTGGAAAGTTTTGCCAGACGTGGGCACACATCTACATATAGCAGTCTGTAGTCGCTGTGATCAGGCTTTGGAGTAATATGCATGAGCGTTACAGCGATATGCCCGTTGTCGAAATTTTCATATTTGTATTCCAAATTTCTTTTTCGTCTATTTTGATCGCTTTTGAGCACCCAACACAGGCTATTTTCAGTAAAAACTTTGTGGGTCTATATCTATAGAAAGTCGAGCGTCGCCTTTTAAACGCACTTGAGAAACCCACTCTACAAGAGCTGATTGTAAGGCAACCCCTTTTCCTGCCTTAACAAGCAAACGAACTCGGTGTCGGCCACGAATACGTGCAACTGGTGCTGGTGCTGGGCCAAATACTTTTGCGTCTATACGGGTCAGTGCAAAAATATTTTTGGCAAGCATATTGGCTGCTTCAAAGACTTGTGTCACGTTTGATCCACTAAGTATAATGCCCGCCATCCGTCCATAAGGTGGAACTCCAGCCTGTTCGCGTTCGAAGGCTTCAGCGCGCCAAAATTCCTCTTCCTCACCTGCCAAGATCGCTCGAATTACAGGATGTTCAGGCTGGTAAGTTTGTATAAGTGCGGATCCAGTTTTTTTTGCGCGACCAGCGCGACCTGCTACCTGGCGCATAAGTTGAAAAGTTCTCTCTGCGGCACGTAGATCTGAGCCCTGTAGCCCGAGATCAGCATCTATTACGCCGACAAGTGTGAGATTTGGAAAGTTATGCCCTTTGGCTATCAGTTGAGTACCGATAATTATATCGGCACCACCGGATGCTATCTCTTCAATTTTTTCTTTAAGGGCGCGGGCGGTTTTATACATGTCAGAGCTTAAAACGGTAACCCTTGCGTCAGGGAAAAGTTTCGCCGCCTCTTCGCCAAGCCGTTCGACGCCGGGTCCAATAGGTGCCATTCGTCCGACAGTTTCGCAGGAAGGGCATTTCTCGATCATCGGCTTTGTATCACCGCATTGATGACACATTAAGCTTTTTGAAAATCTATGTTCAACCATGCGGGCATCGCATTGATCGCAGCCTATTTGAAAACCGCAAGCGCGACAAAGCGTGATTGGGGCAAAACCGCGTCTGTTAAGAAACAGCATTACTTGTTCGCGAACATTTAATCGCGCATTTATTTTGTTTTGTAGTGCTTGGGATATCCATCGATTGGCAGGCAGTTTTTCGTTTCGCATATCGATAGTTTTAATTTCAGGCAATGTTGCCATGCCAAAACGAGCATTCAGGTCAAGTCGAGTATATTTGCCGTTTTGGACATTAGCCCAGCTTTCCAGACTAGGTGTGGCAGAGGCTAGTACGACGTGAGCCCTGACTTGCGAAGCGCGCAGGACTGCCATATCCCGTGCGTTGTAGATCACGCCGTCCTCTTGTTTGTAGGATGTGTCATGTTCTTCATCTACGACTATTAATCCAAGGTTTTGATAAGGTAGGAATAATGCAGAACGTGCACCGACCACCAATTGTGCCTTACCTTGTCCCACCATCCGCCAAATTCGACGACGTTCTGTCATGGTTGCGCCTGAATGCCATTCAGCTGGTTGAGCGCCAAATCGTCTCTCAATACGAGTGAGGAATTCCCCAGTTAAAGCAATTTCGGGCAACAAAACCAATGCTTGGCGTCCAAGGCGCATGGCGGTTGCAATTGCTTCAAAATAAACTTCTGTCTTTCCTGAGCCAGTAACGCCGCGTAGAAGTGTTGTCCCGTAGTTACCGCTGGCAACCGCTGCTGTAAGTTTCTCCGCTGCATCGAATTGTTCGGCTGTAAGTTTTTTGCATGGAAGGTCCAGGTTCATAGATTGGAATGGCAAGTCGCGTGGACAATTTTCTTCGGCTATAATACCTTGTTTCACCAGACCTGTAACTACAGATGATGTCACGTCTGAGTGTTTTGTCAGTTCTTTTAAGGTAAAGGTTAAATCACCAGATTTGTTTAAAAATGTTAAAACTCGAGCACGGGCCTCTGTCATACGTGTGGGTTCGCCTTTAGCCCGTCGATAAACTCTTTGTGTTGAGGGAGGGTCAGTTAACCGTGGTGCGCGTGTAGCTAAGCGCAGCATTGCCGGCATTGGTGTCAGGGTATACGCTGCAGCTTTTTCTAAAAAATCTCGTAATTCAAGCCGCATAGGGACTACATCGAAAACGCGAATAATAGTACGTATTTTGCTATACTCGTAATCACCTGTGCCTTTTCCCCAAATTACGCCAAGTACCTTACGCGGCCCCAATGGTACCTCGACAAATGCTCCCAAATGGCATCCGCCTTCGGGAGATTTATAATCTAGCGTTCTGTCAATAGGCTGGGTAGTCATTACGGTGACGAGCATGCCCTCGTCATAAAACGAATGTGTCATATTAGGGCCATGAGATCAGGGGTTTTAGCATAACGATTCATGAGGTAAGTGGTATAAGAACAAACCCCAAGCCATCAAGAGAGACTTTATATGAAATTTTTTGTAGATACAGCTGAGATAGAAGCAATAGCTGAGTTAAATGATCTGGGAATGGTCGATGGCGTTACCACTAACCCATCTTTGATTATGAAGTCAGGTCGGGATATCTTGGAGGTGACCAAAGAAATTTGTGACTTGGTTAGTGGGCCGGTCAGTGCTGAAGTCGTTGCGCTTGAAGCTGAAGCTATGATTGCCGAGGGTCGCAAACTGGCGGAGATTGCCGAAAATATTGTCGTAAAGCTTCCGCTGACCTGGGACGGTCTGAAATCCTGCAAAGTTTTGTCTGGTGAAGGCAAGATGGTTAACGTAACGCTATGTTTCTCTGCAAACCAAGCATTACTGGCAGCCAAGGCAGGAGCTACTTTCATTTCGCCTTTTATAGGTCGGCTTGATGATATCCACATTGATGGTATGGACCTTATTGAAGAAATTCGCTCGATTTATGACAATTACGGCTACGAAACAGAAATTTTAGCCGCGTCAATTCGGTCTGTGAACCATGTGAAAGATTGTGCTCTTATTGGTGCAGATGTGGTAACTGCACCGCCTGACGTAATTAAGAAACTTGCTGCTCATCCTTTGACTAGTGCAGGACTAGAACAGTTCATGAGGGATTGGGCTAAGACGGGGCAAAAAATCATATAAGATACCTTACGTCTAGTTTAGATAACTCTCGTGGATATTCTGTAAGTTTATGCTCAGTTATTTCCGAATGAATATGGTTTGGTGTGTTTGGCTTCTTGGGTGTTGTTACACTATTTATATGAATCCGTAGTGCAACAGTCTGTAAAATCTCCACACCTTACAATAGTTTGCAGCAGATTTTTTATTTATACTATGTTAGCTAAATAAAAAACAAATGTTGAGTACGGTATGAGTAGCCAAACAAAAATTGAAAATGCATTGCGTGAGGCAATAATTTCCAGCCCCAACGTAATTCTTGATGACAAAGATGTAATGCGTGCGTTGATTTCAGCTAATGAGCGGGCAATGGGTGATAATGTAGTTGATTTGCGAGGTCTTGCTATGGCGCGGCTGGAAGAACGCCTTGACCATATTCAAGATACCCATCGTTCTGTAATAGCGGCGGCATATGAAAATCTGGCAGGTGCTAACCAGATAAATCGAGCTATTCTGCAAATGCTTGAACCTATGGAGTTTGCCCAATTCTTGCGTGACCTCAATGGTAAGGTTGCAGACATACTTAGGGTGGATGCTGTAAAATTGGTCTTAGAGTCTGGTAATAGTAATGCTCCTCATATTAAAGAGCTTAATGATGTATTGACCGTCGCTGAACCAGGATTTGTTGATAAATATTTAACTTGTGGACGTGGTGGCACGGTTCGGCCGGTAACCCTGCGCGGTGTGCACGACTTAGCTCCAGAAATCTATGACAAATCCAATGGAATAAAATCTGAAGCATGTTTGAAACTTGATTTTGGTGATGCGCATTTACCAGGGCTACTGGTGCTTGGAGCTAGGGATCCAGATTTCTTTAGTTCGCAACAAGGTACCGATTTATTAGTTTTTTTTACTGGTGTATTTGAAAGAGTCATGCGGCGCTGGTTAGAATGAGCAATATTGCGCAAGCTACTCGCGATGCCTTGGAAAGTTTCCTAACTTATCAAAGCGGTTTAAAGGGCGCAGCAGAAAATACCGTGATTGCCTATACTGGGGATATCACGGAATTTCTAGTTTTTATGGCTGAACATTCTGTCCATAACAAAGTGCTTGATATCAAGGCTCTTTCTAGGGCTTCCACACAGGATATGCGCGCGTGGATGGCTGGAGCCCGAAAGGGTGGTGCTGGGTCAAGGTCCTTGGCACGCAAACTGTCGGCAGTTAAAGCTTTTTATAAATGGTTGGCGATCCGTGAAGGGTTTCAAGCTACTGCTGTATTATCAATTAGAGCACCAAAATTTAATAAAAAACTTCCAAGGCCTTTAGCGGAACGTGCGGCCCATGACGTATTGGATGTTGCATTCATTCAATCTGAAAATCCTTGGGTAGGATTGCGTGATGTTGCTGTTTTAACTCTGCTCTGGGCGTGTGGTTTACGAATTTCGGAAGCAATAAGTTTAACAGGCGCGGACACTCCAATGCCAAATATTCTTAGAATAATCGGAAAGGGGGGAAAGGAACGTATTGTGCCCGTAGTTGACGCTGCTCAGGATGCGGTCGCAGCATATGTCAGGGCATGTCCATACGATCTTTTTACCAAAGACGCATTATTTCGCGGAATTCGGGGTGGACCACTATCATCGCGGGCCATACAATTGGTAATGTCCAAAGCACGAATGCATTTAGGTCTTCCGGCCAGTGCGACACCGCACGCTTTGCGCCACAGTTTTGCGACGCATTTGTTAAATGCAGGTGGAGATTTACGCTCAATACAAGAATTGCTTGGGCATGCATCCCTTTCAACGACACAAGCTTACACGGCCGTGGACACAGTTCGTTTGATGGAAGTTTATTCAAAGGCTCACCCCAGAGCTTGATTGCATAATTTGGAGTGTGAATGTGAGTAGAAAAAAATGATCAACAGCAGACATAGCTCTCATTATTGGAGTTGAGGCAATGAAAGATAAGCTTACTGTTCAATCCCGTTCTGCACCTTACTGGTTTTGTATCGAGAGATTCTTTAAAATCAGACCATGTTGAGAGCGTGATCCTTCTTGATCAAAATCATAGCATTTATGGCCTGATTTCGGAATGAATATTGCCTAGTTTGAGATTATTCAGCGTAACAAGTAATACGCTATTATATTTGCACACAGTAATTGTTTACTTTTCAGTTTGCATCGTGGCGAATCTTGTCGCATGAAGTTCAAATGATCGCAAAAAAGCATGCATTAGCTGTACATTTTCTAACTGCAACTGGGGCAGTCTTCGCCATGTTGGCTATGCTGGCTGCTGTGGAAGCCAAATGGGATATGATGTTTCTTTGGTTGGTAGTGGCATTTTTTGTTGATGGTATCGACGGTCCACTGGCACGTAAGTATGATGTTAAAACAAATGCGCCTGAGTTTGATGGTGTATTACTTGACCTAATCATTGATTACCTAACTTATGTCTTTATACCAGCATTCGCGCTCTTTAAGTCTGGTTTAATGGATGGTTGGACTGGTTGGGTTGCCATAATTCTGATTACTTTTGCCTCTGCTCTATATTTTGCGGACAATCGTATGAAAACGAAAGATAACTCGTTTAATGGATTTCCTGGTTGTTGGAATATGCTTGTTCTAGTGATCTTCGCGCTTCAACCAAATTTTTGGATTAGCTTGGCCATGGTTTCGGTGCTTGCGGTGTCAATGTTTTTGCCGCTAAAGTTCATACACCCAGTCAGAACTGAAAGATGGCGCAAACTGACCCTTCCTGTTGCTATCGCTTGGACATTTTTTGCAGGGTGGGCCGCTTGGGTTGATTTTCATTCTGAAAGCTGGGCGCATTGGGGGTTGGTAGTTACATCCCTCTATCTCCTACTGGCTGGTGTAGTACAACAGATCATTCCAAAACGGTTATGATAAATTGACTGAACGGATCTTAGTGTATCGAGTTGCCTAAAGTAGCAGTTCAATGTGTGACTTTGACGCTAAATGTCATATAGGGCCTATCGCTTCAGAGTAAAAAGGGCGTTATGCAAAATCATGACAGGTACAGTTCATCTTTCTGATGCATCAACGCTCCCCAAGTGGCAGCGTCCGATTGCATTGTTATTCTTAATGGCTTTTGCCATGCCAATTGCGTTTTCAGTTTGGTTGGCTTTGCTAAATAACTTTGTTGTTGAGGCTGCAAATTTTGACGGCGTTGACATTGGACTTTTGCATGCGATTAGAGAAATCCCAGGTTTTCTCGCGGTAGGCGTCATAGCTGTGATTATTTTTGTTCGAGAACAGGTTCTAGCGATATTTTCTTTAATTTTGCTTGGAGTAACAACTTCTATCACAGCTCAATTTCCCGAACTACAAGGCATTCTCGTCTTAACTTTTCTGAGCTCTGTTGGATTTCATTATTATGAAACTGTAAACCAATCGTTGCAACTCCAATGGCTGTCTAAAGATAGAGCACCGCAAGCTCTGGGGTGGTTGATGGCAGCTGGATCAGCGGCGACTTTTGTTGTGTACTTTGTTATTATGGTACTATGGGAGCCGTTGGGTTTAACGTATAATATAGTTTATCTTACAGGCGGGGGGATTACAGCCGCAGTCGCTGTTTTTGCTAGGTTTGCTTATCCTCAGTTTGAAGCGCCCCATTCTCAAAACAAAAGCCTCGTTCTGCGGCGTCGTTATTGGCTGTATTATGCTTTGCAATTCATGTCTGGTGCGCGACGTCAGATTTTTATGGTTTTTGCTGGTTTTATGATGGTGGAGAGATTTGGATTTGAAGTCCATGAGTTGACAGGGCTTTATCTGATCAATCTCGTTGTTAATATTTTTATTGCTCCGGTTCTGGGAAAAGTTGTCGCAGTTTATGGTGAACGAAAGGCGTTAGTTTTTGAATATGTAGGATTGGTCATTGTTTTTTTGTCCTACGGTGGTGTTTATTTTTTTGGCTGGGGCATCTTAATAGCTGCGATGCTTTATGTTATGGATCATATTTTTTTTGGCCTTGCTTTGGCGCTCAAAACTTATTTTCAAAAAATTGCTAGTCCTAGTGATATAGCACCAACAGCGGCTGTGGCTTTCACAATTAATCATATTGCTGCAGTTGGATTGCCGGTACCTCTAGGGCTTTTATGGTTGGTTTCTCCTGCTTTGGTATTTTTTATTGCGGCGGGTATAGCGGCGACATCGCTGTTGTTATCATTACTGATTCCACGCTACCCTGTACCAGGTTATGAGACGCGACTTTCAATTTTTCTGTCTGCACCAGCGGATTAGGATGACAGAGGGATGGTTTCTGACAGGTTCTGTGGCGGGCCATGTAGTGGAGATGACACCTACTGGGGCAATTTGTCTGACTTTCGTTTTTCTTGTAGATGCAGCTAGTCTAATCTGTAATCGACACGTGCTTCTGACTAGACTTGGCTGTTATGGATTTTGCCTATGTGACACAATTCTTTTTGGTTTCGACTGGGAAGAGACTGATGACCGTTAGGACTGCTGAAAGTTTCTGTGGCCGGCAGCAACAATTATATTAAGTAGCTAGGAACTGTGAGCATAATTCATGAGCGAGCAATAGTTGGCATCTTTGAAGGCGGGCTTGCAGCGACATTATGCTGATATTAAGGCAATAGTCTAATAATGCACAGAGATAGCACAGGATTTTTCTGCGCATTTATTTAAACAAACCTGATATTGGAGAAAAAATGCCTACTTGGACAGCGCTCACAACTCTTGATGGAAGGGTGGAAGCAGCAGCACTCGGTAATGCGTTGGAGAGGATGAGTCCAGAGCCCACAGGCGTGGGTGTGTTCGAAATTGAGGATGGATCAGGTCTTTGGGAGGTCGGTGCTTACTTTACTGAATTGCCGGATGAGATAGCCTTGTTGCTTATTTCGACCGCTTTGGGATCCAAGCCCTTTGTCGTCTCAGAACTGCCAGATACTGATTGGGTAGCTCATGTGCGTCGCGAATTGGTGCCGGTAGAGGCTGGTCGCTTCTTTGTATACGGTAGTCATGATTCACACAAAGTTACGTCCGATAGGCACGCTTTGTTAATCGAAGCTGCAATGGCTTTTGGTACCGGTCATCATGGAACAACATTAGGTTGCCTGCTGGCATTGAATCGGTTGGCAGATAACGGATTTTGTGGCGAACGAGTTGTGGATATCGGCTGTGGCACGGCTGTTCTGGCAATGGCGGCAGCATCGATTTGGCCTGCCCCTGTTTTGGCAAGTGATATCGACGCTCAGGCAGTTGCCGTTGCAAAGGTTAACTTGCGTGCCAATAATATGCAAAACCGAGTAGAAGTTGTTGAAGCTGCTGGTTTTGATAATCTGGCACTCAAAGGACCATTTGATCTTATTTTCGCCAACATCCTAAAGGGACCGTTGGTGGCTTTGGCACCTGAAATGGCTGCGCGATTACTGAATGACGGATTTGCTATTTTGTCCGGAATCTTAAACGAGCAGGCTGATGATGTGGTCGAAATTTATAAAAAAATGGGAACCAAACTCACCCACCGTGCTTCCATAGGGGATTGGACAACGCTCACGCTTCAAAAAGTCATTTGAGCGTTGATATCACGTGTATTTAAAGTGATTTCAAAGAAATATGTTTTTAAAAACTGTTTGCGACTTTTTCAATTTCACTGCGGGTTAGACCAATATCATGCAATTCACGATCTGTTAAGCCTGACAGTATTTTGCGGGTTAATCGTGTGTCATTCCAAGCTATTAAAGTGCTAATCAGCCTTGCAAGGAAAATAAAGATTTTTCCTGCAATTGGTGGTGTTCTATGTGCGGTTTGTGTGGTCTCAAGTACAGTCATCGATCAAGTCCTCTTAATTTTGGTGGTTACGTTGTAATTATCCTTCAAGCGGCAAATAGGCTCAGGGTAAAAGCTCCACAAGAAGAGAAATGTCATACGCGCTATGCAAATTGTGCATGCCCTTTTAGGGCAATTTTCGTTCTATAAAATTTACAACTGTGATTTTGGCTTTCGCGGCTATGGTTAACACTTGGAGGATGTTCGCGTTTCGTGCTAATGCTTAAAAAAGAAAAATAATATAAACGGGCAAAGGGCAATTATTAAATATGCGTATATTGGGAGTTGATCCAGGACTGCGACATATGGGTTGGGGTGTTATTGACACTGATGGCCCTAGGTTGCGCCATGTGGCAAATGGTGTTTGTCACTCGGCTGGCAATAATTTGCCAGAAAGGCTTTTGAGTCTGTTTGAACAGTTGAACTCCGTCATCACAACTTATGTTCCAGACCTTTCTGCGATTGAACAGACTTTTGTGAACAAAGATGGAGTTGGAACTTTGAAATTAGGGCAGGCGCGGGGCGTTGCCGTTTTAGCCTTGGCTAAAGCGGGCTTAAATATTGGAGAATATGCACCTAATGCTGTCAAAAAAACTGTTGTAGGTGTGGGTCATGCAGACAAAAAGCAGGTCGCCCATATGGTCCGTGTGCAGTTGCCGGGTGTGCAGCTTGAAGGACCTGATGCCGCAGACGCCTTGGCTATTGCTATTTGCCATTATCATCAGGCTGGAAGGACGTTAGCGTCTGTTATGGCGCGGGTGCGCGCATGATTGGCAAGCTAACAGGACGTATCGAATATCGGGCATTGGATCATATCTTGGTTGATGTGCGTGGTGTGGGGTATTTGGTATATTGTTCTGAGCGAACGATGGCGGCATTACCTAGTGCAGGGCAAGTTTGCACTCTTTTTACTGATCTTGTAGTGCGAGAAGATCTGATGCAGTTATTTGGCTTTATTACGTTGGTAGAAAAGGAATGGCATCGTTTGTTGACATCGGTGCAAGGAGTGGGGGCGAAGGCCTCTTTGGCAATTCTTGGCACTCTTGGTGCTGATGGTGTTAGTCGTGCGATTGCTTTAGGTGATTGGAATACTGTTAAAGCCGCCAAGGGCATAGGACCAAAGATTGCACAGCGTATTGTTCTGGACCTTAAGGATAAAGCACCAATTTTAATGGCGATGGGTGAAACTAATGCTAATGTTTCGGAGCCTGCATCTGACTGTGAAATCATTGAAACCTTGGTGGAAATTGAGGCGCCTACGAGGTCTGGGCCGTCAACAACTGCTGATACACTATCTGCCCTAAGTAATCTTGGTTATGGGCCGGCTGACGCGGCCGCAGCTGTAGCTCAAGCTACTTTTGATCTGCCAAAAGGAGAAACTTCTGAGTTGATCCGCGCAGCACTTCAGCTTTTGGCACCGAAAGGGTGAAATAATGTCAGAACCTGATCCAACTTTGCGTCCAGCAGCTTTGCCTGAGGATCATGATCGCGCATTGCGCCCACAAACGTTGGATGACTTTGTCGGTCAGGCAGAGGCGCGCGCTAATCTTCGGGTTTTTATTCAATCTGCTCGTCAGCGTGGTGAGGCTATGGACCATACTTTGTTTCATGGTCCACCTGGTTTGGGTAAAACAACACTGGCGCAAATTATTGCCCGCGAGTTGGGTGTCAATTTTCGTATGACTTCGGGACCTGTCTTAGCAAGAGCTGGTGATTTGGCGGCAATTTTAACTAATCTGGAAGCGCGAGACGTATTATTCATTGATGAAATCCATCGGCTCAATCCAGTTGTTGAAGAGGTGCTTTATCCAGCGCTAGAAGACTTTGAATTGGATTTAGTGATTGGAGAAGGGCCTGCAGCCCGAACAGTACGGATTGAGTTGCAACCTTTTACTTTGGTGGGTGCGACAACACGAATGGGCTTACTTACGACGCCTTTGCGAGACCGATTTGGTATTCCGACCAGATTGCAATTCTATAGCGAAGAGGAGTTGTTTATTATCATTGATCGGAATGCTCGCAAACTTGGAGCGCCTGCTGATGAAGGTGGAGCACGCGAAATAGCACGCAGGTCGCGTGGCACGCCCCGGATTGCAGGAAGATTGCTGCGGCGCGTTGTTGACTTCGCCATTGTTGAGGGTAATGGATTAGTATCACGAGAGTTGGCAGATAGTGCTCTGACCCGGTTAGCTGTTGATGAATTAGGTCTGGATGGAGCTGATAGGCGGTATTTAAGCCTGATTGCCGAGCATTACGGTGGTGGGCCGGTGGGAGTGGAGACACTAAGTGCGGCACTTTCTGATAGTCGGGATGCGCTAGAAGAGGTCATCGAACCGTACTTGTTGCAACAAGGATTGATCCAGCGGACCCCACGTGGTCGAATGTTGGCACCGCGTGCTTGGCGGCATTTGGGTATTGAGGAACCGAAAGTCTCTAAAGACCTATTTGAATAGTTGACACTAGAAACAGTCTGTAAAAAAAGTAAAAAATTTAATTACATTTTTGGTTTTGTACAAAGCTTTAAGAATTCTTTTTAAAGTCTGAGTTGCTAGCACTTTTTCTAAATAAAGTTATCCTTAAAGTGACAAAACCCTGTTAGATCAGTTTTAAGGGTAATTGAGCTTAACTGTCTTTCAGGTTGGTGCTTTGCCTTAAGTTTACGGGGGACATATGACAGAAAGTGAAATTAGATCTTTGTTTACAAGAGAAAACGGGGACTATTCATTTGCCCGTTGGGGTAGACCGCTGGCGCCAGTCGTGTTTGGTGTCGAGGATCAGACACTTCGAACAGTTAAAGGAGCTATCGAAGCAGTTTGCCAGCTTGCCAATCATGATATTACTGAAACTGACCCTGAGCTTGGTGCCAACTTCATATGGTTTTTTTTAAAAGATTGGAGAGAACTATCTGAAGTGCAGGGCTTGGCCCGCCTTATTTCAGATCTGGCTCCCCTAGTAAGCCGTTTGCAAGCAATGGATGCAAATCAGTACCGTGTCTTTCGCTTCGATGCCATGGGCGCCGTTCAAGCGTGTTTTGTTTTTTTGCGTATGGATGAACATTTATCCAAAGTTCCGGCTGAAACTTTAGCCTTGTCGCAGGTTGTTCAGTCAATTCTTCTTTGGTCAGATTTGGCCTTTCGAACAAAATCCCCGCTAGCTTTGGTTGGAGAAAATACCTTATTACGCCCAGACATCGCAGATTTGATAAGAGTTGCATATGATCCGCTGATGCCGGACGCAACGACCGATGCTTGTCACGCTTTGCGTTTGGCCGCACGTTTGGGTTGTGTCATTTAATTTTAAATTTTTAATAAATGATGCTGGTTTATTCTCCACGACCGTTGAAAAGAGATTTATATTCCTATGCTAAAAATGTAAAATTTTGGTACTGATATCAGTTTTATGCAAACCCGTAGATTGGATAATGTTTGGGTTTACAGATAAAAAGATTCTAAAGTAAAATGTTTTTTTAAAGTGTGGTATGTTTTTGTGCGGTTTGCGTCTGTATGCGTACTGCATAAATTTTTTTGCGTCATAATTTGAGGACTTCTCCCGAATTGCATTATTTCCCTCTGACCGTATTTTACGAAGACACTGACTTGGCAGGTATTGTCTATTACGCAAATTATCTGCGTTATATAGAGCGGGCGCGATCTACCATATTAGAAGAAATAGGCATAGATCAAAGTGCCATGCGAGCAGATGATACCGTTTTTGCAGTAAGTAGGATTGAGGCGGATTATTTAGGAGTAGCTAGACTTGGCGATCGATTGACAGTCATCACTACCCATCAAGCTTTAAGTCCCGTAAGATGGTCTTTTAATCAAGAGGTCCAGCTTGGTGATAAATTAATTTTCCGAGCCTACGTTGTCGCAATTTGTATGACAACTTCTGGAAAGCCAACCCGACTTCCTGCGGAAATCCGCGCAATTAAAGAATAAAAAGGTGATCCTTAGTCTCCTTTATAGCTTTTTAATTAGTTATAAGTTACGCTCCTAAAATGTGTAAAACACATTAACAATAAAGAGCAGGTAAATGGAAGTAGAGACTCTCGCCTTAGCGCATGAGATTGATTTCTCAGTGTGGGGACTTTTCGCTCGTGCAACTCTTGCGGTGAAATTAGTGATGATTATTTTAATTATTTCATCATTTTGGTCATGGGCTATAATTATACAGAAGTTAATTTTCTATCGTAAGGCAAAAAAAGAGTCGGCGCGTTTTGATCGTGCGTTTTGGTCTGGAGAGCCTTTGGACGGGCTTTTTAAGCAGATCGGTCCAGAACCAGATGGCGCTGCTCAAACAGTTTTTGCCAACGGTATGGTGGAATGGCAAAGATCACATCGTCAAGATGGTGGATTAATAGCAGGAGCTATGGCTCGCATCGATCGCAGTATGGATGTGGCCATAAATCAACAAAGTGAAAAATTGAAAAAGGGACTGACGGTGTTGGCAACGGTTGGTTCCGCTGCTCCCTTTATTGGTCTTTTTGGTACAGTTATTGGTATTATGAATGCGTTTATCGAAATTGCTGAGCAGCAAAATACGAATCTTGCTGTTGTTGCCCCTGGGATTGCTGAAGCCCTTTTAGCTACTGGGCTTGGTTTGCTGGCAGCAATACCTGCTGTTATCTTTTACAATAAATTAAGTGCAGATAGCGATGCAATTTCGTCGGGTTATGAATCGTTTGCTGATGAATTTTCTACAATCCTTAGCCGACAATTGGATAGCTGACCCATGGGTGCTGGTTACATCCAAAAGGATGAGGGTGGCAGGCGACGCCGAAGGCGCAGTCGCATCCGTCCCATGGCAGAAATTAATGTGACACCTTTTGTGGATGTAATGTTGGTGTTATTGATTATTTTCATGGTTGCAGCACCACTTTTGACAGTGGGAGTTCCCGTTGAATTGCCAAAAACTGCTGCTGGTGCGCTTTCAGTCGATCAGGAAGAACCCCTTACTATTACATTGACTGCAGCGGGATCAGTGCAAATTCAAACGACGGAGGTTGTGCGTAATGAATTATTAGCACGTCTTCGCGCTATAGCTGCAGAGAGGTCTAGTGACAAAGTTTTTTTGCGTGCAGACGGTTCTGTGCCATATTCAGAGGTCATGCAAATAATGGGTGCACTCAACGCTGGTGGCTTTGTAAATATTGGCCTGGTCACGGATGTGGGTGGCCCGACCCTGGACGGCGACGGACAGTAGTCCGGCATGTCTTTCTAGAAAGTGAATATTGGACACTTCATATCAGGCATTACTCATATAGGGCTGATTAGTTGGGCCCTTTTAAATGGCAGTTTTCAGTCTGAGCCTCGGCCATTTGCTTCAACTGACGTTTCGTTAATATCAACTGACTCTTTCGAGGCGTTATTAACGAGTGGTCCACAGCCTGATACTGCAACAGATGTCGCTTCGCCCATCATGCCTGTTGTTGATTCTAACTTAGTAGAAACTCCAAACTTAGACGAAACGGTGACATTGGAGGTGCCTGAATTATCACCACAACCTGAATCTGAAGTGCCTCCCGAAGCCCCAATAATACCAATTACCCCAGTACCAGAGGTTGTTGATGTAGCGCCCGAAGCCCCGCAGCAGCAGGACTTACTTACGCTTACACCACGACTTGTTCCACAATCGATTCCAAGGCCCTCGGAACGTGTTGCACCTAAAGCGGTCGCGCCCCCAGAATCTGAAACTAGTATTGATCTAATTGAACGAGAGGAAGTAACCATTGATGAGGACGCGGTGGCTAAGATCGAAGAACAGGCCGCAACTGGACCAGCAGAGGCCACCACTGAAATTGTAACAGAGGCTGAAAAATCTGTCACTGCGCCGCTATCCTCATTGCGCCCGCCTCGTCAAAGACCAATAGTGCCAGCGCCAACGCGTACGACCAAAGTCCTGGAGCCAAAAAGTCTGGCGGTTGTAAACACACCAGAGGGTGTAAATGATGCGCTTCGCGAAGCTCTAGCCGATGGCAAGGCTGAGATTCCCACTGGTCCTCCCTTGTCAGTCGGAGAAAAGGATGCGCTACGTGTTGCCGTTTCTAATTGTTGGAATGTTGGCTCATTGTCTTCGGAGTCTTTGCAGGTGATTGTTGTTGTGGCATTTGACATGTCCCGAGATGGTCGACCGGTTGCGCCTTCTATCCGTTTGGTATCAAGTTCAGGTGGTTCGGCCAATGGTGCGAAACAAGCCTATGAAGCCGCGCGCCGTGCTATTATTCGCTGCACTAAAAATGGTTATAAACTACCTTTAGAGAAATATGGTCAATGGAAAGAGATCGAGATAACGTTTAACCCCGAAAGGATGCGCATCAAATGATGATCAGAGTGCTGAGTACTTTATTCGCGTTACTGGGTGCAATTCCCTCATTTGCCCAAAATGGACCATTAAGGATTGAGATTACTGAGGGAGTGATTGAGCCGCTGCCATTCGCCGTCCCAGATTTGATGGCTGAAACCTCTGACGGTTTTAAAATTGGGCAAGACTTAGCTCGCGTTATAGCGGCAGATCTTACAGGTACTGGGCTATTTCGGGAGCTGCCGTCCTCCGCTTTTATAAGTCAAGTGAGTAATTTTGATGCGCCAATCCAATATGCTGACTGGAAAGCAATTAACGCTCAAGCTTTGGTGACTGGTGCCGTGAGCGTTCAAGGCAGTAAACTTATTTTAAAATTTCGCTTGTATGATGTGTTTTCGGGCGATGAATTAGGTGATGGGCTACAAATTGTTGGTTCAACAGATGGGTGGCGTCGCATCGCGCACAAAGTATCTGATGCTGTTTACAGTCGTATTACTGGAGAGAGTGCATATTTTGATAGTCGTGTGGTCTATGTATCCGAGACTGGGCCCAAATCTGAACGACGTAAACGATTGGCAATTATGGACTACGATGGAGCCAATGTTAAATATTTGACCGGATCGGAGGCGATAGTATTAGCACCTAGATTAGATAGTAACGGTGAAAGGGTTTTGTATACAAGCTATGAGTCTGGGTTTCCTAGCATTTATTTACTAGATGTAGAATCTGTTGAGCGCCGTTCATTGGAAAGCCAAAAAGGCTCAATGAGTTTTGCTCCCCGTTTTGCCCCAGACGGGCAGACCGTTGTGTACTCTTTGAGCCAAGGCGGAAACACTGATATATATTCTATGAACATTGCAAGCGGCCAAGCAAAACGTCTTACTAGTGCACCTTCTATTGAAACAGCTCCAAGTTACAGTCCAAATGGCAACCAGATTGTGTTTGAGAGTGATAGATCCGGCAGCCAACAGTTATATGTCATGTCAGCTGGAGGAGGTGAGGCCCGTCGCATTTCGTTTGGAGACGGGCGTTATGGTACACCGGTGTGGTCGCCACGCGGCGATTTGATTGCATTTACCAAACAGTCAAAAGGCCGTTTCCACATTGGCGTAATGCGTAATGACGGAAGTGAGGAACGCTTATTGACGGCGTCATTTCTAGATGAGGGACCCACATGGTCTCCCAATGGACGTGTTATTATGTTCGCGCGTGAAACTCAGGGAGCTTCTGGTCGGACAAGTCTTTATTCTGTGGATATCACGGGGCGTAATCTTCGACCTGTGCGAACCCCTGAAGGTGGATCTGACCCGTCATGGGGCCCGTTACAGCAATAGACTACGTTTTCAAAAACTGAGTTTCTGTGATATAGTTAAAATTGGTTAGTATAATAGAAAAAAAGAGGCATTGAACATGCATTTGAAAATTTCATTCCTAATGGTCTGTGCTGTGATCAGTTTAACTGCGTGCACTAGCTCTAATCGCTTTGATGGTTCATCTACTAACCAAGCAGCAGAAAATTTTATACCGGGCAGCGCCTCAGATCCTGAATCTGTACCCTATTTCCAACAAAAAGTTGGTGACAGAGTTTTGTTTGAAGTCAACCAGTCAACTTTGACCCCTGAAGGCCGCATAATCTTGGATGGGCAAGCGATCTGGCTTATGACAAATACTGATTATACAGTGATTATTGAAGGGCATGCTGACGAACAAGGCACACGAGAGTATAACTTAGCGCTGGGTGCGCGGCGTGCTGATGAAGCACGTTCCTACTTGGTGAGCCGAGGTGTTTCTGCGGGGCGTATGCAAGTTTTAAGCTACGGCAAAGAGCGTCCAATCGAAGTATGTAGCGAAGAGTCTTGTTATGCTCGAAATCGAAGGTCGGTGACAGTTATAACTAGTGGATTGACAGGCTAACTTTAGATAGTAACAGGTTTGATATGATCCGTTTTTACGCAGTATTGGTAGTTGCGCTTATTTATATTGAGCCGCGCGTTGTATTAGCACAGTCAGATACCTTACTTGATATCCGGCAAGAATTAAATGTGCTGAATGTCGAAATTCAAAAACTGCGTCGTGAAATGTCAACTACGGGCGGTACATCTGTTTCTAATGTAAGTGGTACGATTTTGGATCGTTTGAATGTCATTGAGAGTGCGCTACAAAGTCTTACTAGTAAGACTGAAGAAATAGAGTTCCGCATTGATAGGATTGTGAAAGATGGCACCAACCGAATTGGTGACCTAGAGTTCCGTCTTGTTGAATTGGAGGGGGGCGACGCCAGTCAATTAGGGCAAACATCGACCCTTGGTGGGAACGAGTTAAAGTTGCCTTCACAAACCACAACTGAAATTGAACCACAAATGCAGCTTGCGGAGCAAGAGTCAGCAGATTTTGAACGAGCGCAGGCTATGCTTTTATCAGGTGACTTTCAATTTGCTATCGAGAATTTTACCACCTTCAAGGAGACTTATCCAGGGAGCCCTCTTGCGGTGGAGGTCGAGTTGCGTCGAGGCCAAGCGTTAGAAGGTTTGGGCGATGTCCGTGAAAGTTCACGCGCGTATCTATCAGCTTTTTCAATTGATCCACAAAACCCATTGGCCGCAGAAGCTCTTTATCGTCTTGGTGTAGGGTTAGGTGGGTTAGGTAAGACTTTGGAAGCATGTTTGACCTTAGACGAGGTTGCATTGAGGTACCCGAATTCACCATATGTGGTGGAGGCTAATGCAGCTCGATTAAATCTTGATTGTTCTTAAATAATGATCAAAACGCTGCTTGAAAGTGTCCGTTTTGAACTTGGTGAAATTCCGCCACGGAGATTGGGTGTCGCGGTTTCTGGTGGTGGAGACTCCATTGCTTTATTGTCAGTTTTGACAAAGTATGCTCAGCTACAGGATATTGATTTGCATGTAGTGACAGTAGATCATGGTCTTCGTCCAGAGGCAGAGGAAGAAATTTCTTTTGTTGCAGATTTGTGCGCACATTGGCATTTGCCTCATTATGTATTGCACTGGGACAACTGGAACGGGAAAGGCAATCTACTAGCTGAAGCACGGAATGCACGCTATACGCTCATTACCAAATGGGCTAGTTCAAATATGATTTCCCAAGTTGTACTAGGCCATACATCTGATGATCAGGCAGAGACGTTTATCATGCGGTTGGTGCGGGGCGCAGGGGTGGATGGATTAAGTGCAATGGCTTCGAAAACCATCTATCGTGATATTATTTGGGTGAGGCCTTTTTTGCAGATTACGCGAGAGTCATTGCGCACTTATCTTCGGACTGAGGGTCTTTCGTGGAGGGAGGACCCGAGTAATGAAAATCGCGATTATCAACGAATCAGAGTACGTGATGCATTGACCATTTTTGCTGATTTAGGTCTTTCAGTTGATAACCTTGTGCAGGTAACAATGAAAATGGCGGATGCCAAAAAGGCGTTAAATTGGCAGGTCTCCATAGCTGCTCGCGACATGGTGACAATTTGTGGTGGAGCCGTAGTTATAGATCATTGCCAATTTCAAGCTCAACCCTACGAAATAAAGCGGAGATTGCTCGCACACAGTATTCAGTGGATTGCGGGCAACGTTTACAGCCCAAGGGGTCCTGCGGTGTTTCGTGTAATGCAATTTATGCAGGCAAAACAAACGTCCACATTGAACGGGTGTCAAATACTTACAAAAGACGATTTAATCTATATTTTTCGGGAGTATAACGCGGTGCGGGATATTTCCTGTGCAACAAATCAAATATGGGATAAACGTTGGATGGTTTTTGGGTCAGATGATAATCCTAGTTTGTTTGTGCGTGCCTTAGGTTTCTCAGGGATCAGACAAACAAAAAACTGGCGTGATATTGGCTTGCCAAGAGCAGCGCTCTTATCAACCCCTTCTGTATGGTGTGAAGGAGACCTTTTGGCCGCGCCAATAGTGCTGCCAGATGAGAAATGGACAGCTTTTTTGCAAAAAGGTGAAGAAAACTATTTCGCCGCACTATTATCGCATTGAACTACGCGCAGGTATGACTATCTTATGTATTGACCTGCGAGCCATTGGCTAAAGTTTAAAATTATCAGGAGATTTTCCTTGGGAAATGCACGCAATATCGCGTTTTGGGTAGTATTATTTTTACTAATACTGGCACTGTTCAACCTTTTTGGTGGATCTGGAAATTCGCTTCAAAGCCGTGAGATAAGTTATTCTGAGTTTGTTGCTGCGGTCAGTGATGGATCTGTCAATAACGTTACGCTGGATGGTGAACAGGTCCGGTTTCGCCGCGGGAATGAAGATTTCATCACAATCAAACCTGAAGATGCTGAAGTAACTGACTTACTGATAGAAAATGAAATCCCAGTACGGGCAGAACAACAACAGCAGTCGGGCTTCCAAACTTTCTTGGTCTCACTTTTGCCGTTTCTCCTTCTTATTGGAGTTTGGGTCTTTTTCATGAACCGAATGCAGGGTGGAGGCAAAGGTGGTGCGATGGGTTTTGGTAAGTCCAAAGCCAAAATGCTGACAGAAAAACATGGTCGTGTCACTTTTGACGATGTTGCCGGCATTGATGAAGCTAAAGAAGAGTTGGAGGAAATAGTAGAATTTCTTCGCAACCCTCAGAAGTTCTCTCGTCTAGGCGGTAAAATACCGAAAGGAGCTTTGCTAGTTGGGCCTCCGGGAACAGGTAAAACCCTTCTGGCGAGAGCGATCGCAGGTGAGGCGGGTGTGCCGTTCTTTACTATTTCTGGTTCTGATTTCGTAGAAATGTTTGTTGGAGTTGGAGCAAGTCGTGTCCGTGATATGTTCGAACAAGCTAAGAAAAATGCTCCTTGTATAGTCTTTATTGACGAAATCGACGCTGTGGGACGCCATCGTGGAGCCGGTTACGGCGGTGGTAACGATGAGCGAGAGCAAACGCTGAACCAGCTTCTTGTCGAGATGGACGGTTTTGAAGCAAATGAAGGCGTTATCATTATTGCCGCAACAAACCGTAAAGACGTACTTGATCCGGCGCTGCTGCGCCCAGGGCGGTTTGACCGGCAAGTTACAGTTGGAAATCCTGATATTAAGGGCCGTGAGAAAATATTAGGTGTTCATGCGCGTAAGACGCCTTTAGGTCCGGATGTCGATTTGCGAATTATTGCTCGTGGTACGCCAGGTTTCTCCGGAGCGGATCTTGCAAATTTAGTAAATGAAGCTGCTTTGCTGGCTGCCCGTATTGGTCGACGATTTGTTACAATGCTGGATTTTGAATCCGCCAAAGACAAAGTAATGATGGGTCCAGAGCGCCGAAGTATGGTAATGACCTCCGTGCAAAAAGAGATGACAGCATACCATGAGGCGGGCCATGCTTTAGTTGGGATGAAGTTGCCTAAATGCGATCCTGTTTACAAGGCTACGATTATCCCGCGTGGTGGCGCTTTGGGAATGGTTATGAGCCTTCCAGAGATGGACCGCTTAAATATGTTTAAAGATGAATGCCACCAACGGCTTGCCATGACAATGGCTGGAAAAGCCGCTGAAATTCATAAATATGGTGAAAATTCTGTTTCAAATGGCCCTGCTGGTGATATTCAGCAAGCGTCTGCTTTGGCCCGTGCTATGGTGCTCCAGTGGGGAATGTCTGATGTTGTTGGAAATATTGATTATTCCGAAGCTGCTCAGGGCTATACTGGCAATACTGGAGGGTTTTCTGTTTCAGCCAACACTAAAGAGTTGGTTGAACAAGAGGTGCAAAAATTTATTCAAAACGGGTATGACTGGGCATTAAAAATCATTCAAAAAGACGATAAAGAATTTGAGCGTTTGGCGCAAGGTCTGTTAGAGTATGAGACTTTGACTGGCGAAGAGATTGAGCGTGTTATGCGTGGCGAACCACCGCAATCCCCGGATGATCAAGATGGTGATTCTGCTGTTAAAGGTGATAAACCAAGCCTCACATCGGTTCCAAAAGCCAAGAAAAAAAATGGGTCAACAGATGGTAGTGGATTAGAGCCAGAGCCATCGGCTTAGTGTAGTTAACTTGCTGTAAACGGTTCTTTTAAGCATTTTTGTACCTTGTTCAGTATGTGGCTGCGGCACAACCTACGTGTTTATTGGCTTGCCATACAGACGCGTAAATACGCTCTCTTCGTCGTCGTTTTTAAAGTAAGGAACGCTGCTGGGTGCTTTTTTATCCATAACTCTTGCGCCAATTTCGCTTAAAACCACTTCAGTGATAAAAGGCATATCAAAAGACCGAACCTTATCAAGATAAATCCATTGAAGGTGCGAGAGTTCATCTGATGCGTGTTTGAAATCATCAAGATCTGAAGCTAAATCATTCGCGTCAACCAAGAAAAAACGCGCATCAAAGCGTCGGGGTCTTCCTGGTGGCGTTAAGGCCCGAAAGACAAATTGGAGGGGTGAAGCATGTGGTAAGTGCCCTGTTGCTGCAAAGTCTTGCCAATCTATTGGTGCATTACTCCAGGAGCCACGGCACCCCAATACGAGACCAGTCTCTTCGAATAGCTCTCGGATAGCGGCTGCAGCTAACGACCGTCCTATGCCTGGCCGACTTTGATCTTGAAGCCGTGAATCGTTCGGTGCAATTAAGGCAGAGCCCAGCGGCACATCTCGATCTCCGACATCTACGGCGCCACCTGGAAAAACAAATTTGTTTGGCATGAAAGCGGCATTGGAACCACGTTGCCCCATCAAAATGCTCGGGCGAGTTTCTCGGTCCCTCAAAACGATGACGGTTGATGCATCACGGATTTTTGACTTATCAATATTGTTCACCATAATTTCGCCCTTAATCTTGTGAAAATCTGATAAGACATCATCTGGCTTGACCAAAACCACCCATATGGCGGGCCCATTGAAATGCTACAATAGCTCCCTTTATTCTAGGCAGGAGGTAGAGTGATAAACTTACGCAGCCAACAGCGAATATTGTAAATAAGACCATCGGTTCTGGACGCCATGTTACAAAGGAAACATGCAGTAGAGGAGCCATTAAGTGACCAACAATTAAAATCGTTAAATATGCAGGCCCATCATCTGCGCGTTGATGCGAGTAGTTTAGTTTGCAGACAGGGCAGGACTGGGCAATTTTTAGGTAGGTTTCAAGCAGTCGCCCTTTGCCGCAACGAGGGCATCGGCGGCGCCAGCCTCGTGTTAAAGCAACCCGTATTGGCCGCTGCTCAGCAGTTTGTACTTTTGTCTCAGTGAGTGGAGTTTTTTTATCAACCATTTGAAACTACCCCTGCCGCATTTGATAAATGACGGATCTATCTAAATGAAAACGGAATAAGCTACACCAAAATTGCTTCTCGATGTCGCGCCACAACGGCATTTTGTTCAACAAATCTAATGAAAGACGTATTATCATTAACCAGTCCAGAATGTTATGGATATAACGTTCCACTCCTCAAATGAATATTTTAACGAAGACAAACGATATTATAGCTGAGAATGATACAAAACTCGAATAATTTTAATGTTTCTAAAAGGTGAAAATTTATGGCATCACAATTTACAATTACTTACGTTTACTCATCGTCTGAGTGATGGAAGACGTTTTAAAATTCACTGATTTGGTAATAATCAATTTGATATGATGAACTTTGTGGAAAGGTTTGGCCAGTAAACTTTACATTTTGAATGAAAACTAAGCATGTGAACGATGGTGGTATATTATATTCTGAAATGTACAAGAGCCTGTTTGTGCCTTTATTTCGTTATTGATTTTTAAAAGAAGTGAATTTTACTTGAAAATAATTTAAAGTAATTTTTCCATTATTAGAAAGGTCAACCATAATGGTGATGTCCCAAGAAGCCGCTGAGGTGGTTGGCTTAAATGCTCTGAAATGGTTGGTAGGCAATGATGAATTGTTGCAGGTTTTTTTTGCAGAGACAGGAGCCAGTGCAGATGATATGCGGCCTGAGTCACTAAATTTAGTTTTTCTTGGGGCTCTTCTGGATTTTCTTACTATGAACGATGAATGGATTATAGAATTTTGTGATACGGTAAACCTGAGCTATGAACAGCTGATGAATGCTCGAATGTTATTGCCTGGCGGAGAACAAATGCATTGGACGTAAGTAGCTCGCCTATCCGTGGTATTATCTTTGACAAAGATGGTACACTTTTTGACTTTTGTTCAACTTGGGAAGCATGGGCCTCTGCATTTTTACTTCGGGCCACTGATAATAATTTTAGTAGGGCGGCAAAACTTGGTAAATCCATAGGTTACGATCTTTATACCCAAAAATTTACTTTAGATAGTATTGTGATTGCTGGTACCCCTTACGATATTGCAAACCTATTAATTCCTCATTTTCCGGACCAAAGCCAATCTGATTTAGTGGATTTGTTGAACGAAGAGGCAACAAAAGTACCTCAAGCTGAGGCAGTTCCTTTAATACCATTTTTGAGTGAGTTGCGTGGGCGCGGATTTAAGCTTGGAATCGCTACCAATGATTTTGAGGCCCCAGCTATAGCACACTTGCAGTCAGCAGAAATAATGTCTTATTTTGAATTTATCGCGGGAGCTGACAGCGGTTATGGGGGTAAGCCTGCACCTGGACAACTGTTAGGCTTTTGTGATGTTACTGGCCTCCCACCTTCTGAAACCCTTATGGTTGGTGATAGTTTGCATGATTTACGAGCAGCGCGTGCTGCTAAGATGCGTGCGTTTGGCGTTCTAACTGGACTAGCAAATGAGAGTGAGCTTGCGCCCTTTGCAGATGCTGTGCGGCCAGATATTGGATATCTGCCCGATTGGCTTAAGCGATATGGGTGATGAACCTAATTGATCAATCACAGTGTGGAAAACAAAGATATATATCTGGCTGCGAACACATAGGTGTTCATAGGATAGTTGGTGTGTCTTGTATAGAAATTTTGGCATAGGCTCAGGCTATATGAGTTACTCCAAGTACCCGTAGACTACGCAGTAGCGCCCATGCCGGGGCTATTTCATGCGGAGGATTAATTGGTGTAAATAAAATTAACTTACATTCATTATCATGAGTTCACATAAGTTATTGCAAACAGTAATAGCTTCTGGCTTTTATAAGGTGTTTTCAATTAAGTGGTTTCTCTCCCTAATTTACCATTCTTCAAGCCAGCTTCGCCACGCTTTGGGTATGCATCACGCCATCTATAAAAACTGGACCTGCCAATCCCAAAATACCGACAGGCTTTGCGGGCATTACAGATCTTCTAAGCGTGCTGGAGCACTCTAAGTCTACGTTGAATGTCGCGGTCTTGGTTCGTCATGAATACTTCCTCCATCCCAAATCGGGGATTTACAGAAAGTGTCTCAGGAGACTGTACACATCTACACTTTTCACAAGGAAGTTAATTATGAACTACTCCAAACCACGAACACCTCAGAATGACGCCGATGCTGGAATGGTGGTGCAGCTTTAATAGGCCACAATTCAGTTTTAGCAAGCACTCTTGATCCTGAGAAAGACCGTGACAGCTTTGCAGTCGGTGGCGTTAGATCTTCACGAACCGCTATCATCAAACGGAAGATTATGACGGCCTTTCGTGACTCTGGTAGAGATGGAATAGCTATAGCGGCTTTTGAGTTATTAGATGCTGGTGAGTTTCGTGAGGACGAAATCGAAATAGCTTTGCTGGGATTAAATGCTCCGTTGAACTATGCCACCATTTCATATGAAGACTTCAAAGAACCTGTGGCAGCTAACAAGTAAACAATCACCTTTATAATTGGGAATATTAACATGGCATCATTATGCCCTGACGATAAAGTAGTGTCGTTTAGAACTTTAGAAATGCTTTTGACTGAACACCCAGATTTTAACACTTCTAAGTGGAACCGCCTTTTTGACCCACACCAAAACTCCAATCGAGAGGCTGTGCAGTATGCAATAAAAAGCTTTGAGAACTGCCAAGCCGCTGAAGACGTTGCAGACGTTATAGATCAGTTGCGTAAATATCTGGAACAGAAATAACCAATACCAACAATAGTAAGTAAATCTACTGAGCCGTCAGGGTCATTGATTTGATTCTGGCGGTTTTGTGTCATTTCGCTATGCTATTAAAGTCTATGGAGCCTTTGAAGTGGTAAAAGTTTTGGTAAAGAAACAGCCTTTTGGTAAAGATTGCTATCTTCTGAAACCTTTATTTTTTATGGATAAACAGACGATGGCATCCCGTAGGGGAATCGAACCCCTCTTTTCAGGTTGAAAACCTGACGTCCTAACCGATAGACGAACGGGACACTGTTCGCACGCCAGTTCTTTAGGCAATCGCTCTTTGTTCCGCAAGCATAAAAATGTATTAATATTCTAGAAACTTTCATTCGTCTGATGGTTTCCGGTTTAAGCGAATGCGGCGTCCTCCAAGCGCAGTTGTACTGATCTACGTCCGCGAAAGGAATTAATTTCCAATCTACCCGCGAGATGAAACGGGGCGCCGCCATGCTCGCTCAGTGTTGATCCGATTGGACCTTCAAATGCGCCAAAAGCAATTCCGTCTAAACGTTCACCACCTGGAGCTCCAAAGTTAATTTTAAGATGGTTTTCGCCAACTCGACGTGCGGTATTAATACGCATAGCGGGAAAGGCATAGCGGGGCGCCGGGGCTCCTGCGCCGAATGGGCCTGCATCTTCAATCTGCTCAGCGAGTTCGACAGTAGCAGCGTTAGGCACAAGTAGTCCTTCAAGCCGCAAATCAGAAGGACCGAATACATTGGTGCCCTGTTTTGAAAGTAATTCACTCAAGCGCGCCATGGCCACTTCGATCTTATTTTCAGAAACAGTCAATCCAGCGGCCATTTTGTGCCCACCGCCCCGTAACAACAGCCCTTCATTTACAAGTCGTTGGATAGGCGCTCCTAGATCAATACCTGAGACAGAACGCCCTGAACCTTTGCCAATTCCATCTTCTATTCCAATTACAACTGATGGCCGGTGGGTTATTTCTTTAAGGCGGGAGGCGACAATGCCCACAACACCTGGATGCCAACCTTTGCCTGCAGCCCAAACTAAAGGCTCCTCTGTGCTGCGTTCTTCGCATTGGGCTAAGGCTTCTGCACGTACCCTTGCCTCTATTTCACGACGTTCGACATTTAAGCTGTTCAAACGCTGAGCAAGAGCATCTGCTTCATGCGGATCTTGAGTTGCTAAAAGGCGCGCACCCAAATCTGCCTGCCCAATTCGTCCACCTGCGTTGATCCTTGGTCCCAATAAATAACCTAGGTGATAAGTCGTCGGAGCTGTATCAATACCAACCAAGTCAGATAATGCTACTAATCCGATCCTCTCGCGCTGTGCTAGAATTTTTAATCCTTGACGGACAAAGGCTCGATTGACTCCAATTAAGGGAGCAACATCAGCCACAGTAGCCAATCCAACTAAATCAAGCATGTTCATTAGGTTAGGTTCGTTCTCTCCTACGGTTCGGAGCTGGCGGCCTGCCTCAACAAGCATTAAAAAAACGACTGCTGCAGCACATAAATGTGTCAAAGTACCATTTTCATCCTGCCGGTTGGGGTTTACGATGGCAAAAGCGTCAGGCAATTGTTCTGTTCCAAGATGGTGATCTAAAACAACGACATCAGCGCCTATTGCTGCGGAGATAGGCCCGTGAGATAAAGTGCCGCAATCTACGCATATGATAAGGTCGTTTTTCTTTGCCAACTGAGCCATGGCAGTCTCATTGGGACCATACCCTTCGTCTATACGATCTGGTATGTATAGCGTCGCGTCAGCTTGAAAATTTCGTAGCCAAGTTAGAAGCAACGCAGCAGAGGCCCCGCCATCTACGTCATAATCCGCAAAAATTGCAATTTTTTGCAGTCCTGTAATAGCTTCTAAAACACGCTTTGTGGCTTTTTCCATATCTTTTAGGCCGCGCGGATTTGGCATTAGTTCGCGCATGGTAGGGCTAAGGTATGCTTTTGTTTCTGTCGCTTGAATGTCATTGCGGGCCAGGATCTGGCATACTACCGCAGGTAAATCCGTTTGTTGTTGTAAAGCTTCTGCCTGACGCACTAATCGCGGGTCTGGGCCGATCCAAGCCCGTCCAGTTATCGACGAATTTACCCCCAAAAAGGCCATGGCAGCCTCCATTTCTTTCTATGATAAATATTCCCGGCTTGGTTCAGGAAATTACAAACACAACAACGCTTTTAAAGCTTTAAAGAAGACTGAACCTACAATGAGTATATTTTATAAGTTGTAAAATATATATCAAACATTGTTGGTTGGTGTACGATAGCTCATTCTACGGACGGAGCCGGTCTTAGAGCGCATTAAGAGCGTTTCACAAGTCAGCCAACCGGGTTCACGTTGCACCGCAGCTAAAAGTGAACCGGCAGTTACTCCTGTTGCGGCAAAAATAACATCCTGCGTCACCATGTCGTCTCGAGTATAGATACGATCCAGATCTGTGATGCCTGCTTTAGCCGCACGCATTTTTTCGTCACTATTGCGGAACTGCAATTGTCCATAAATTTGGCCACCCATGCATTTTAGGGCAGCGGCGGCCAAAACGCCTTCTGGTGCTCCACCTGTTCCCATATACATATCAATGCCTGTGGAAGCGTCAGCGCAATGCATAACACCTGCAACATCACCGTCAGTAATCAACCTAATTGATGCACCAGTGGATCTTACAGCGTCTATAACGGTGTCGTGTCTTGGGCGTTCAAGAATGCAAACAGTGATATCTGATGGTTCGCAGCCTTTTGCCTTGGCTAGTTCTGTAACGCGTTTAGCTGGTTTCATATCCAAAGTAACGGTGTCAGAAGAGTATCCTGGGCCAATTGCTAATTTATTCATGTACACATCTGGAGCGTGCAGCATTGAGCCGCGAGGACCCATAGCAATCACTGTTAACGCATTCGGCATATCTTTTGCGGTCAGTGTGGTGCCTTCCAGTGGATCAAGTGCGATATCAACTCCTGGGCCTTTGCCAGTGCCAACTTCTTCACCGATGTAAAGCATCGGTGCTTCGTCACGTTCTCCTTCACCGATTACTACAACGCCGGAAATCTCTAGCAAGTTCAGTTGTTCTCTCATTGCATTTACAGCTGCTTGGTCTGCGGCTTTCTCGTCGCCATGACCTATTAAGCGAGCTGATGCTAAAGCTGCTGCTTCTGAAACTCTGGCGAGGCCCAAAGACAACAGACGGTCTTGGAACTGGGAATTAGTGTTCATCATAGTGACGATCCTTTGGAGATTTGCCCTTAAAAAGGAGAATAGTTAAACTGCTTCGATACGGAGGACGACAGGATCAGAGCCCAGCACATCCGTATTCTTAATTGCACTGAGTGCTTCATCCATCGCTGTTCGAGTGCAGTTATGTGTGACAATCAAGACTGGAGCGGAACTGTTGGCATGACCATATTGGCGCATCCGGTCTATGCTTACACCAGCATCTCCAATAATAGTTGTGATTTTGGCGAGGGCTCCAGGCTTGTCGTCAATGGTCATACGAAGATAGTAGGGTGCAGACATAACAGATTTTGCGGATGGACTTTTTGTTAGGGTGCTAGCTGGTTGCCCAAATACTGGCATTAGTTGGCCGCGTGCAATATCGCATATATCGGCTAAAACTGCTGATGCAGTTGGTCCTTCGCCAGCCCCTGGACCACGTAACGCGATCTGTTCAACCGCATCGCCTTCTATGGCTACCATATTAGTACCACCTTGAAGCTGCGCAAATGGAGAAGAGTCTGGCACTAGGCAAGGCATCATTCGCTGTTCTAAACCTCGATCAGTTTTCTGCGATACACCGAGCAGCTTGATCTTGTAGCCCATATCCGCGGAATGACGGATATCTTCGATGCTTATCCTTTCGATCCCCTCAAGTTCAATTCCATCGAAATTAATACGCGTGCCAAAGGCGATAGTCGATAAAATAGCGAGCTTGTGGGCTGCATCAATACCGCCCACATCAAGTTGTGGGTCTGCTTCAAGATAACCAAGTTCTTTAGCTTCGGCAAAAACTTCAGCATACGTTAGTCCTGCACTTTCCATGCGTGTCAGAATATAATTACAAGAACCATTCATTACGCCCACAATGCGATTAATCGTATTTCCTGCCAGGCCCTCTGTAAGTGCTTTAATCACAGGAATTCCACCTGCGACAGCAGCCTCAAAACGGAGGGAAACTTTATTCATTTCAGCGGCTTCAGCTAGTGCTTGACCATGGATAGCTAGCATTGCTTTATTTGCTGTTACAACGTGCTTACCCGCTGCAATTGCTGCCTCTGTTGCTGTTTTAGCTGTACCATCCGTACCGCCCATAAGTTCAACAAAGACATCTATGTCATCGCGGGTTGCAAGAGTGATAGGGTCATCCTCCCAAGCAAAGCTTGCGATCGATATACCTCGGTCTTTATTGCGGCTCTGCGCGCTGACTGCCGTTATAGAAATCTCTCTGCCCGTGCGAATCGAAAGCAAAGCAGATTGCTGTTTGAGTATTTTCAACACGCCAATACCGACTGTTCCCAGTCCTGCGATGCCGAGACGCAATGGATTGTTCATATAGGGATCCTTATTCGGCTAAATATGATGTGGGCGATGTAGCTGGTTATACTCGCTGGTGCAATTGTTCCTGCTTTATCAATTACTGTGGATCTCCGATTTACAAATATGCTTGGAACGCTTTTTCTAATATTATCGATTTTTAAGTGCGCGCGCGCGTGTTTTGAGGGCTAATATTCGCGCCTCCAAATTTTTTGTAGTTTTTTTGGAATCTATTCCAGCTGGTACAGAGTTGGTAATGAGGGGAGTTAATGGAACGAGCTTGGGGTAATTAGTTTTCTCTAACCTAGGCGTAATTGTATCATTAACCTTTGGCACATCGACACAGGCGCATAATTGTAGACAAAGGGCGAAGCAGGCATTGCGCATGGCCTTTAGGGTCCAATTCCGGTTACGATAAACCTTTGATGCACTACGCCGTGATTTGGTGCAAGCTTGGCTTGGTTTTGAACAAGTGTTCAGTTAACTAGAGTTATGGCAAGAACCATAGGCTCACATTCTGGCAAAACAGGCCCACGCGTTCGCGATGCAGCAATGCATCTTTTCGCGCAACGTGGCTTTGCAGCTGTTTCTATGCGCCAAATAGCCTCTGAAGTGGGGGTGCAGGTGGGCGCTCTTTATAATTACTTTCCGGATAAGCAAACTTTGTTATTCGAATTAATGCGGGATCATATGCTGGAATTGCTTTCTGCAATACATGATAAGCCCGAGACAACGCCGTCGTCACGGCTTGAAGTGTTTGTACGTTTTCACATCACCTTTCATCATAAGCGTCCTGATGCAGTTTTTATTGCCTATATGGAATTGCGAAATTTATCACCTCAAAACTTTGAAGAGATTGAGGCACTGCGTCGTCGCTATGAAACAGTGCTTGAGGACATATTGCGTGCTGGCCTCGAGGCAAATGAGTTTCAGGTTGCAGATACTAAGATTACAACACTAGCTATAATTGCAATGCTCACAGGGGTAAGTGCCTGGTTTCGCTCTAAAGGGCGCTTGAGTATAGCCGATATAAAAAACCAATATTGGGAAATGGTTCAAAAATCAGTATTCCCGAAGTACTAATTCAAAACCTGTAATTGTTTCGGACATAGAAGAAAATAACTGACTTTTTATATTATATATTCTAGTGTTTAGGCTGAATAAATGTTCCGTTTTTCAGATCTAGCATTGCCTTTCGTATTTCCTCTTTCGTGTTCATCACAATTGGGCCATGCCAAGCAACTGGTTCATCAATTGGTGCTCCCGAAATCAATAAGAATCGAACTCCTTTGGGTCCGGATTGTACTATGACTTCGTCTCCTGTTCCAAATCTGACCAGTGTTCTATCGCCAGACAGGTCGCGGATGTTAACTTCTTGACCTGCTAATTCCTTTTCTAGTAATATACCTGAAGGTGCTGAAGCGTCGACAAAAGCGCCTGCACCTTCAAAAACATAAGCGAAGGCACGACGACTTGTATCAATTTTGAAAGTTTTCTTTCGGCCCGCCGGTACAAAAATATCGAGGTATTGTGGATCTGCCGCGATCCCATCAACAGGGCCTTTCTTACCCCAGAAATTCCCAGTGATTACTTTTACGCGAGTGCCATCGTCATCTATGACAATAGGAATATCCTCAGCTGTGACGTCTTGATAGCGAGGAGCGGTCATTTTTTGTGCGGCCGGTAGATTGCCCCAAAGTTGAAATCCGTGCATTTGTCCGCTTATATTTCCATGCGGCATTTCTTGGTGAAGAATTCCTGACCCTGCTGTCATCCATTGCACATCACCTGCGCCTAGCGTGCCGATATTGCCAAGAGAGTCTCCGTGATCAACGGTACCTTCAAGTACATATGTAATAGTTTCAATCCCCCGATGTGGATGCCAAGGAAAACCCTTCTCAAAATGTGCTGGCATATCATTACGAAAGTCGTCAAAAAGTAGGAAGGGGTCCAGCTCACTTGGATCTTGAAAACCGAAAGCTCGGTGCAGGTGAACGCCAGCTCCCTCCATTGTGGGTTGAGCAAGACGTGTTTCCAAAGTCGGCCTTATCGACATAGAATTCTCCTAATAAATGCCTTTAATTTTATATACTGTCAGGCTTGTATTTGTAACAACTAATAGTACTGAATGTTTTTTGTGGGTTTGAGGGAAAGTGACGGGAACCACCAAGACCGTATGGTTTTCTCATTCCCGAGGACCTGTGTGTACAGGTGGGTGCCAGATAAACGGACCAGGATCCGCACAGAGCCAGCGCCCTCGGAATTGCTTAAGGCCACCGGAATGCAACCTAATACGAGAAGAGTAGAACCCGTCTGTTATTCACATAAGCTGAGCATGCATCTTGGGCAAGCCCTGTCTTTGGTCATTTTAGTGGCCCCAAACCTAAAACTCATTGTGGTTATATTTATTTATTTGAGAAATTGATCTACCAAAAAATACGAATTTGTATGACAAAGGACACTGGCGTAATATGTTGATGTATGAAATTGGTCCTTTAGTATACTGTTATGCCCTGTTCAGGGCGGATAGTCAGGAGATTTGATCGATTTTTGGGAGAGAGTGTTGATAATCGAAAAATTGTGGTTTCATTGGTGTAGTGGTTGTTTCAAGTAATACCCGATAGTGTGTCATTGACACGAGGCCAGTCGCTGGCGCGAGGTGTCGCTCGTCATTTTTCTTCTCTTGGCTGGGTTTCTATAGAAGAGCTGGCCCCGGTACGGGGATTGAGGGTTGATGTGATGGCTTTAGGTCCCAAGGATGAGATTTGGGTGATAGAATGTAAATCTAATCTTGCAGACTTCAGGTCAGATAGAAAGTGGGGGAGATATTTGGAGTGGTGTGACCGGTTTTTTTGGGCAGTGGACACTAGGTTTCCGATAGATGAGCTTCCTAAAATTACTGGCCTGATGATTGGTGACGCATATAATTCTGAAATAATTCGAATGGGGCCAGAAACTAAAATGGCTTCCTCTAGGCGTAAAGGCATTGTACATAAATTTGCAGTAAACGCTGCGCGTCGATTACACGAAATTCGTGATCCAATTGCAGGTCTTCAGTGAAATTATAGAATATAAATGTGTATGATATTTGCTGAGGCCTGTTCACGGGATAATCTGATTTACATTGGACAAAAATGTTCTTTTTGAGATTAACTACCTTAAATAAATTCATTTTTAAATTTTCATTCTGAAAAGAGGCCGCTTAATTTCAAAAGAAATGTCATGATGGTTGCAGAGCTAAATAACTAATCTTGCTGAAGGCTATAGAAATTAGTTTGTCGAATGAAACGGATTTCAACAACTACTATTCTAGGTTTTTGATGAAAATAAAGTAGGTTTTGTATGTTGTTTTGAAAAATAATGTGATCAAAATTTTATGTTTGGGCTATTCAAGAAACCAACAGTACCAGATGAAAAAGCTCAGCAAGCAATATCTTCAAATGATGGATAACAAAAGAAGGAATGCCACGTTGCATAGTGATCAAAAAATGCACTTAAACGTTATCCATAATTATCTGTAAGGCCCGGCGTGATCTTGATAAATAAGAGTGTTTCATTATGGGATTGCTAAAAGACTAAATAATCCAAGGCACAAGAACTAATAAAAGACCAAAAGATTGCAGGCAATCGTCCACATCACAATTGCGATCCCTACATCTAAAATCTGCCACGTACGAGAATTGCTAAATAAAGGTCTGAGCAGACGCGCTCCAAAGCCCAAACCTAGAAAAAAAGTGAAGCTTGCAAAGGTGGCTCCCAGACCAAAAAACAATGGCATTTTTGTTTGATTGGCAACACCACCTACCAAAATTACAGTATCAAGATATACATGTGGATTTAAAAAAGTCAGTGCCAGACACGTTAGTAAAGATGTCCGCAAAGACATCACATTACCATTTACATCCAAAGTTTGGTTGCCGCGCCAAGCCGAAGCCATACTGCGTGCGCCATAAAAAAATAGGAATAAAGCACCGGCATAGCGAACCCATTTAATTAGGTCGGGTAAAGTGTCTAAGATAGCGCCCAAGCCAAACACCCCTAAAAAGATCAAGAAAGCATCAGAAACAGCGCAAAGTAAGGTGATGGGCAATACAAAGCGCCGCATCAATCCCGCTTTTAAGACAAAGGCATTTTGCGCCCCGATTGCAAGGATCAATGAAAAGCCAAGGCTATAGCCTAATAATAACGATTCGATCATGCAGCGCGCCTTTAGACGTTCATATTCAAAACAAGCCACATAAAATCGTCTAACACAACTGATCAAAAAGTTGACGAACTCCAGAGAAGTTGTGTGTATCACAGCTTTTGTTTTGGGTGCGTGATTGAGGTTTGGATACTTATAGCATTACAGCCAAATTTTAGTTTTGCCAGTTTTGGTAGCAGATTGTCTGATTTTGCATTTTATCTAATATGTGCCCTGGCCGATAATGCTCTTTTATTTTTGAATTTCACATTGCCCTAATCTCAAAGCAGGTACTTAGCCTACTTATCTTGTGATCTATTATGTCACGAATTTCTTGATCTGTTTGCTGCAATTTGTATAGCTTAAACTTGAACTGATTGAGTTGTATTTCCATGAGGATTGGAGTGTCACCGTTATGCTAGCAGATGCGACTGATGAATCCTTAAATTGTTGCTTAAATATAATTAAAGCTGAATTGGGTGGAAATTTAACGTTCCTCGCGGAATTACACATTCAAAAAGTGTAGCGTTTGAGTGTGGATGGATAGCGGTAGGTAATCAATTTTACGGAGATTTTTGCTTCTCAATATAATTCTTGATGATCTCCGTTGTCGCTCCATCTCCAACAGAGATCATACAATAGGCTCTGGTCCAGAACCTTTCACCCTAGAGCTGCTTCTTCATATGAGGCCAGTGATCTCTTCTGACCCATCTGCTTGTGACAGTCTTGATCGAGTTCACCAGTTTTTCTAGTGTGATATTAGGGTTCATGTTTAACAAGATATGAACGTGATCAGCTTCTCCATTAAATTCAATGACCTCCACATTTGATAAGCAGAAAACACGTCTCGTGTGATCTTCGAGGTCAGATAGGATGGTTTTTGTGATCACGTTCCTTTGATAGGCTGTCACTAGAACCAAATGTGCCTTGATGCTAAAAACACAGTGAGGATGTCAGTTTAGCTGCACCATTGCCCTTTACCTCAAATAGTATGCTGTTCTATTGTTCCTTGATGTCAAAGTAAATTGCAACTCGCACAGAGCGCATCTTGGTAAAACCAGGACATGTAAATCACAGAGCTTATAAAGCACTTTGTAGCCATGCAAGATGTGTTGCTTATTCTGTCCAATATATCGTGAGACAATCCTTCTTCGAAGAATGTGAAAGGCCATCAGCACCAGAGACTGATAAGCTATTTAGGATGGACAATCCTGAATTATACAAGACAGTTTCTACTGCCCCATCTCAACGTATTGGATAGGTGATAGATAAGGATTGGAAGGGTTTTTTGGAGCTTCTGAAGTCATGGAAGAAAAATCCGTCCAGCTTCACAGAGAAGCCAAAGCCGCCAAACTATTCCAAATCAGCCAAGACCTTTATCGTTGGATGAAATGGCTTTCGCATCTCAGATGAATATCTCTACATCAGTGGTGGAAAGAAGATTGGTTGGTAGCCAATCAGATTGATTTGCTGTGCAGATCAGCCGTTCAACGAGAAGAAAGACAAAACCAAGGTGCGAGATATTCGCATCGTTCCAATGGGAACCAGCTTCGTCGTGGAACTGGTATATGACAAGTACATTGACCATGACGTAAATACCGATCATGATCGAGTTGCTTCAATCGATATGGGTGTGAACAGCCTTATGGCTATCGCCACAAACCAGCCGGACGTCAGTCCTGTTCTGGTGAACGGGAAGACCCTAAAGTCGATTAACGCAAAGTGGAATAAGGATAAATCGAAGCTACAAACCTATGATAAGAAGGGACATATCTCTTCTAAGGTGGTCAAGCGCCACAATAAGATCAGAGATTATTTCCACAAAAACTTCAAAGTCGTTGATTGACTGGTGCGTGGAAAATCGCATTGGCAAGATCATCATCGGCTAGTCGAAAGACTGGAAGAATGGTGTGAATATCGGCCTTAGAAATAATCAGACCTTCACTTCAATCCCTCTCTTCAAGCTGATCTGAATGGAGCTTGGAATATCATGCGAAAAGAAATTGGAGATGAGTGGCTGTCGTCCCTTCTATCCAATCGGGGCCGAATGGACCGGCCCACCAGGATCAAACATATCTGTTCTTGGTTAGAAGGACGCCACCGAGCTCCCGAAACCATGTCTAATTCTTTGAATTAGGCGGATATTTCATAGTCGATCTATAAAATGGATCAGTTGTTGTTCTATTTCAAATTATATCTGGAGTATTTGGATATAAGGATTCATGATTACTGCTCCTATTAACAATGCGGCTTGCGTTGTGTTTTTCTTTCGCTTGGATGCTGGGCGTGTATTTCATAATGTGTAATGCGTAAATTTAGAACCTATTAAATAAAGGAAGAATAGTTGATATAATAGTAAATTAATTTCTACTTTTAAGCTGATGGAGGATGCGATGACCAGTCCGCTGGCCAATCTGAAAATTGTCGAATTTGCTGGACTTGGTCCGGTTCCTTTAGCGGGTCAACTGTTAGCTGATTTGGGGGCAGATGTGATTGTGGTAGATCGCACTACAACGACCTTGGCTGACCACAGTGACGTGAATCGTCGTGGGAAACGGTCTATAGCTCTCAATCTTAAGGCCACTTCAGGTCATTCTATCGCTCTGCAACTTGTCAAGGCCTCTGATATTCTAATTGAAGGATTTCGTCCCGGTGTAATGGAGCGTTTGGGGCTTGGCCCCTTAAACTGCCCTGATACTTTGATTTATGGTCGTATGACTGGGTGGGGGCAAACCGGGCCAATGGCGCATTCTGCGGGTCATGACATTACTTATCTTGCAATGACTGGGGTACTGAGCATGTTGGGGCCTGAAAATACTCCACCGGTACCACCGCTAAATCTTGTTGCAGACTATGGTGGTGGATCCATGTTTCTCTTGCTTGGCCTTCTCTCTGCTGTGATTGAACGAGGAGTATCTGGTAAAGGTCAGGTCGTCGATGCAGCTATGATTGATGGTGTTCCTGCAATGATGGGTCTTATCCATAGTATGATTGCTAACGGTCATTGGGTTCTGAATCGTGGAGAAAATTGGTTGGATGGCGGAGCACCTTTTTACAGGTGTTATGAATGCGCAGATGGTGGCTATGTTGCAGTTGGCGCTTTAGAACCAAAATTTTATGCAGTATTTCTTGATAATTTAGATTTATTGCAGGCTGAACTGCCAGATCAGAATGATAGAGCCGCTTGGCCAGATTTACACCGTCGTTTTGAGGCTATTTTCAAAACACGCGATCGAGACAATTGGGCTCAAATATTTTTGGGAACTGATGCATGCGTAGCTCCAGTTTTGTCTCTTCAAGAAGCGGCTAAGCAATCACATCTATCGATGCGAGGCGTTTATGTGGCTCCTGGCGGTGTACAGCAGGCTGCGCCAGCACCGCGATTTGGTCGTTCTACAGTAAGAAAACCTTCGGTGCCAACGGGTCTGGGTGAGGACACAGAATTCATTTTGTCTGAGCTAGGTTTTGATGCAACTGCTCGGGCACAGTTGCGTTCGGAGGGAGCAACACTTTGAAAGTTCTTATTGTTGGCGGTGGTGTTGGTGGACTTGCAACGGCAATTGCGATGGCGCAGCGTGGTCAAGATGTTACTGTACTCGAGCAAGCTAAATATTTGAATGAAATTGGTGCCGGCTTGCAAATTGCGCCAAATGGTTGGCGGGTGCTGGAAGCACTCGGTGTAACTCCATTAATAAGGAAAACGCTTTTTGAACCAGAACATATTGAAATGCGTTTGGGCGTTTCGGGGCGCAAAATATTCCGTTTGCAGATGCGCGGCTACGCTGAGCAGCGTTGGAGTGCGCCGTATATTCACATTCACCGAGCTGATTTAGTTGATGCACTTATTTCTAGGCTGAATTTTATTGCTCCAAATGCAATTTGCACTGGCAAAACTGTAACAGGCTATATGCAAGATAGAGAGGGAGCTACCGTATCTTTTGCGAATGGAGACACGATGTCTAGTGACGTTGTAATTGGTGCTGATGGTTTGCATTCGGTGTTCCGAAGCCAAATGTTTGGACCTAGCTCCCCGCGTTATACTGGCAACGTGGCATGGCGAGCGGTAGTACCAATTGATGCACTCGGAGATGCAGCCCCGCCATTTGGTGCCTGTATTTGGGTTGGTAATAAACGTCATGCAGTTACTACTCGTTTACGAGCAGGAAAATTAGCTAATTTTGTGGGTATGGTTGAGACTCCCGAACCTTCACGAGAAGGTTGGCGAGTCGTTGGCCAGAAAACAGATGCTCAGGAAGCATTTAAGGGTTGGCATCCGGTTGTAACTACTCTTATCGATCAAGCAAAAATATTAAATTGCTGGGCTCTTTTTGATCGGACTGCGCTACCTCGTTGGCATGAAGGAAGAGTTGTTTTAATGGGGGATGCAGCGCATCCAATGTTGCCTTCTATGGCGCAAGGTGCGGCTCAGGCACTTGAGGACGCATGGATTTTGGCTGCTCTTTTGGCACAGAATGGTAACCCTGAATCAGCTTTTGAGAAATTCTATGAATTGCGTATTTTGCGAACCGCTCGCGTACAGAAAAGGTCAATCAGAAATGCTCAACTATTTCATATTGGATCAAAGTTAGGTCGCGCAGCAGTTTATGGCTCGTTGGCTATTGGGGCAAGGTTTTTGCCAAATAGAGTTCAAGCCCAGCAAGATTGGGTTTTTGGATATAACGCGTTATCGATTGTATGATTATTTGCTCAGCTAAACAAGGCTGACCTTCGTGTGAAGGCAGCCCTGAATATCTATTTTCATTATGTTTTTAAAGCTCAGTTGCAAGTTTTATTTATTACTCTCAGTTCATTCTGTTTTCAATTAAATCGTCTACGACAGAAGGATCTGCAAGTGTTGAGGTATCGCCTAGCGTTTTGAAGTCATTTTCTGCGATTTTTCGTAAAATTCGTCGCATGATTTTTCCCGAGCGGGTCTTTGGTAGTCCCGGTGCCCATTGCACGATATCTGGTGAGGCTATTGGTCCAATTTCTTGTCGAACCCAAGTGCGTAACTCTTTGCGCAGCTCTTCAGTTGGCTTTTCGTCATTCATAAGCGTTACATAACAGTAAATACCTTGCCCTTTAATTTCGTGAGGGTATCCGACGACTGCAGCTTCAGCGACCTTGGAATGAGCGACAAGTGCACTTTCCACTTCAGCAGTACCCATTCGGTGACCTGATACATTAATCACATCATCTACGCGGCCAGTAATCCAATAGTCACCATCGTTATCGCGGCGACATCCGTCACCTGTGAAGTAAAACCCCTTATAGTCACTAAAATAGGTTTTTTGAAAACGTTCGTGGTCACCCCATATGGAGCGCATCTGGCCAGGCCAACTGTCTTTGATACATAGGACGCCTTCGACACCGTTCTCTGTGAGGATTTCACCGCTATTTGGTTCTAGAACAACGGGCTGCACCCCAAAAAATGGTTTCATTGCAGAACCGGGTTTCATTGCATGGGCACCTGGTAGGGGCGTCATTAAGTGCCCACCAGTTTCAGTTTGCCACCAAGTATCTACAATAGGGCAACGCCCTCCACCGACGATTGTATTGTACCAGTTCCACGCCTCAGGATTGATTGGTTCTCCCACAGTGCCAAGAAGTCGTAGACTGGAAAGATCACATTTTGTGACGTAACTGTCTCCTTGTCCCATAAGAGCGCGAATTGCTGTGGGTGCTGTATAAAATTGGTTAACCTTGTGTTTTTCCACGACTTGCCAGAAACGACTGGCATCAGGGTAGGTAGGAATGCCTTCGAACATTAGCGTTGTTGCCCCGTTGGCCAGTGGGCCATAAACTATGTAGCTATGGCCTGTGACCCAGCCTACATCCGCCGTGCACCAAAATACATCACCGTCTTGGTAATCAAATACTACTTCGTGGGTCATTGACGCAAAAGTTAAGTAACCACCAGTTGTATGGACCACACCCTTCGGTTGGCCTGTTGACCCTGATGTGTACAGGATGAAAAGAGGGTCCTCTGCGTTCATTTCTTCAATTTGGCAATCGTCTTGTACCTTGCTTTCTTCCTCATGCAGCCAAAAATCGAGGCCCTGACGAAAAGCTACTTGTTGTCCGGTACGCCGCACAATGAGGCACTTCACCTTATTTTTATCTTGTTTTAAAGCCTTGTCCACATTGTCTTTAAGGTTTGTAACCTTGCCGCCTCTAGGAGCACCATCGGCGGTGATCACCACTTTTGCATCACATCCATTGATGCGTGCGTTCAAGGCATCTGGGGAAAATCCGGCGAAAACAATGGAATGTATAGCACCAATCCGCGAGCAAGCCAGCATTGCATATGCAGCTTCGGGAACCATGGGCATGTAAATAACTACTCTATCACCTTTTCTAACACCCATGCTTTTCAATACATTTGCCATCTTGCATGTTTTGGCGTGTAGCTCTGTGTAGGTAATATGTTGGGCAGGCTCATTAAAATCATCGGGTTCAAAAATGATGGCTGTCTGATTTCCTCGAGCTGCTAGGTGGCGATCAATACAATTCTCTGAAACGTTAAGGGTGCCATCCTCAAACCAATTTATTGAAACTTCGCCAAACGAAAAGTTAGTCCGCTTCACTTTAGTATATGGTTTAATCCAGTCCAATCGTTTGCCCTGTTCGCCCCAGAATGTGTCAGGATCAGTAATAGAGGCGGTGTACATTGCTTCATATTCTTCACTTTTCACGTGGGCGTTTGCCACGAGTTCAGCCGAGGGGGGATATGTTTTGCTATTGGACATGGCTTTCCTCCAAAGATCGTTGTGATATTAATTAAATCGTCATTGTTTTACGAAAGATCCACAGATGTCGGTTCGTATGGATAGTGGCCTTTTCTCGTTTCTGGCGATAATACCTGAAGGAGAAGAGAATGAAATGAAACGCTAGTATGATTGATCATTGCTGTTAAGTATTTTTTTGTAAAAATGGTATATATGTAAATAAATAATATAATTTATCATATTTATAAACAAATACAGTCGATTGATTGTAAAATATATGTGTTAGATCAAACTTTTTCGCCGCTATGCGTGGTTATCTTTTATGGTGATGTACACCAATAACAGCTTTTTAGTAATTGGGTGGATGTATAAGTGGCTGTAATCAGCGACCTCTGTTAAGGATCTGATGCATGCATATCGCGTAATGGCTATATTATAAGTTATGAATACATTGAAATAGAGTTCCTACTTGCGGGACTGTCAAAATCTAGTTTGCATCCAAAGTCTTTTGAAAAGGAACGAAGTAGAATATGTTTGCTATTAAATAAATATTGTGAATGCTAAAATAGCAAAACCAGTTAGGTATGACCTCTTGGCAGCCTGCCCGCTGCAGGTTAACTTGTCTCTTAAACGGGTGAAGCTCGTTTTGTATCAGGGAGAAAATCATGAATAAAATTGGATTGGGTGCCATTATTAGTGCCATAAGTTGCACTTTTGCATTGGAAGCCGCAGCGACAGAGTGGAATGTGTCTGTTTGGGGCAAGCGCCGCGCGTTTACAGAGCACGTTGAGAAGCTTGCTGAATTAGTCAGCGAAAAAACAAAAGGTGAATTCACCATGAATATTAGTTATGGTGGGCTATCTAAAAACCGTGAAAACCTTGATGGGATTTCTATTGGTGCTTTTGAAATGGCGCAATTTTGCGCTGGTTATCACCGCGATAAAAACCGTGTTATCACTGTTCTTGAGCTTCCCTTCCTTGGAGTTGAAAACCTTGAGCAAGAAGTGGCTGTTTCTAAGGCTGTTTATGCGCATCCTGCTGCTGTCGAAGAGATGGCACAATGGAATGCGAAGCTGCTAATGACCAGTCCGATGCCACAATACAATCTTGTTGGAACTGGTGAACCGCGTGATGAGCTTGCAGATTTTGAAGGAATGCGTGTGCGGGCAACAGGTGGAATTGGCAACGCTTTTGCAGCTGTTGGTGGAGTTCCAACCTCTGTGACTGCGACTGAAGCGTATCAAGCGATGGAGTCTGGCGTTGTTGATACGGTTGCTTTTGCACAGCACGCCCACCTCAGCTTTGGTACTATTAACCAGGCCGATTGGTGGACGGCCAACCTTAATCCTGGCACCGTAAACTGTCCCGTAGTTGTTAACATCGACGCCTATGATAATTTATCTGACGAGCATAAAGAGGCACTCGACAGTTCTGTAGCAGAAGCAATTGACCATTACCTGGCAAACTATGGTAAGTTACTTGAACGTTGGGATAGCGTTCTGGCTGAAAAAGGTGTGGCCAAGGTGGAAATTTCTCCAGAAGTAATTTCTGCTTTCAGAGCTAAGGCCGCAGATCCTATCAGAGTGGAATGGATTGCGGATATGGAAGCACAGGGCCTACCTGGCCAAGAGCTTTATGATCTTGTTGTGAAAACTCTAGCAGAAGCCCAGTCCGGTAACTAAACTACAAAAAGTAAGGCGGTTTAACTCCGCCTTACTATGCATTTATTTTAATGGGTGCCGAAAAAGAGTAAGATAGACATGTCAGTAGCTTCCGCAGTTCTCGAAGATAGTAGTTTGCTAAGCAGGTTAGATCGATCGCTACTTCCTATTGAACGTTTTATGGCTCTATTAAGTGGCATCGCTGCATTCTCGCTTATGTTTTTGGCGGCTTACTCCGTGACGGGAAGAGAGCTTTTCGAGAAACCACTTCTTGGCTATGTTGACCTAATCGAAATTTTGATGCCACTTATTGCGATCATGGGCGTCTCATATGTCCAACGTCAAGGTTCACATATTAGAATGGACATCATAATCGGCGCAACGCGTGGTCGTGTTTTATGGTTTCTTGAGCTTTTTACAGTTGTTCTGATCCTGATCTTAATGATAGCTCTTGTTTGGGGATCATGGGCACATTTTGATAGGTCTTTTGACTGTGCAAGGCCTTTGTGCAGTAGAGACAGTTCTATTGACATCTCTTTGCCTATTTGGCCCTCAAAATTTATTGTGCCCATGGCATTTGCAGTACTGTGTGCCAGACTTGTTTTGCAAGCTACCGGATATAGCCGCGCTTTTTGGCTTAATTTGGAAAGACCCGTTGCTGTACCACTAATCCAAAGCATTGCTGCACAGGCTCGCGCTGAAGCTGAAGTCCTGGATAACTTTAAGTAATGGCAGGCATTTGATGGATTCGATCACAATTGGTCTTTGGACTACGGCCGGAATGTTGTGCCTTGTATTTATTGGGATGCGTGTAGCTTTTGCGGCAGGACTCGCAGGATTTTTAGGTCTTGTGTGGCTGCGCTGGAATGGTTTTGATTATGCGCCAGAACGATTTGGAAAAGCACTTGAAATCAGTATTAAAGTGGTGGGGCAGGTGCCTCATTCTAAAGTATCATCTCATGCATTATCATTAATCCCAACATTTATTTTAATTGGATATCTTGCTTATTATGCCAAGCTTACAACGGCCCTTTTTGAAGCTGCAAAACGTTGGATTGCTTGGGTGCCTGGGGGTCTGGGAGTTTCCACTGTTTTTGCTACAGCGGGTTTCGCTGCAGTTTCAGGCGCCTCGGTAGCGACAGCTGCTGTGTTTGCTCGCATTGCCATTCCCGAAATGCTTAAAGTTGGCTATAATAAACAATTCGCAGCGGGTGTCGTTGCAGCAGGTGGAACGCTTGCATCTCTTATCCCGCCATCGGCGATTTTAGTAATCTATGCGATCATTGTAGAGCAAGACGTGGGGAAATTACTGCTGGCAGGCTTTGTTCCTGGAGCATTTTCCGCAATAGTTTATGCGGGTATGATTATCACCATTGCACTTATTTGGAAGAATGTTGGTCCACCTGTTTCAGGCTTTACGTGGAAAGAAAGGATGGCATCTTTACCACCTGCTTTACCTATCATGGCGGTCGTAGTGATCATCATATTCTTTGTCTATAATCCCTTTGGTGATGCGTGGGGCACCCCAACCGAAGGTGGTGCTGTCGGAGCTTTTATAGTCTTTTTGATGGCGCTTTACCGTGGTATGCGCTTCAAAGAGCTCAAGGCTGCATTGCTTGAAACTGCAAAGTTAACGGTAATGATCTTTACCATCATTTGGGGGGTGTTAATATACGTCCGTTTCCTTGGGTTTGCTGATCTTCCAGGCGCATTTTCAGATTGGATCACATCTCTAACTTTATCGCCTATGTTAATTTTGATTTGTATACTTCTTGCCTATGCAATCCTTGGCATGTTCATGGATGCTATTGGTATGCTGTTACTTACATTGCCCGTAGTATACCCGGCCGTAATGGCCTTGAACGGTGGTGAAACAATTAGTGCAGCCGAGAGTACGTTTGGTATGTCGGGGCCAATGTGCGCCATTTGGTTTGGAATATTAGTAGTGAAAATGGCCGAGTTTTGTTTAATTACACCGCCCATTGGCCTCAACTGCTTCGTAGTAGCTGGTGTGCGTGATGATTTGAGTGTACAGGATGTGTTCAAAGGTGTTACGCCGTTTTTCATCGCTGATGGAATAACTATAGCTGTGCTTGTAGCTTTCCCTGGAATAGTTCTGTGGCTACCATCATTGGCTTCTTAAAATTTTAGAAAAGAATTTTATGTCATAATGACCGGTTTGACGGTTCAATGCTTCGACAAATTGATCAACGATAACCCAAATTATTGATGTGAATAGAATTTATTAAATTGCAGTTACGTTATAAATATTTTCTTTATTGAAACCGTAGTGGTTTCCTAGATTGTACTATTAAATTGAAACGCTAATGGAGCTTAGTCATGTACCCAAATTCCACTCAGTTCAGTTTCGCAATAATTGTATTCATATTTTCCGCAATGAATGGATATGCGCAAGGACGTGCGGCAGCAGTTGGTGTACAGACTGTGGAATTGCGCCAACTGGCTGAAACGATACCAGTGTTTGCAGAAGTTACAACAGCCCGTGATGGAGCGGTAGCGAGCCGTGTAGCAGGGAATGTTGATACTGTTCATGTTTTGGCAGGTACATGGGTTCAAAAAGACGATCCACTAGTAACGCTAAATAGGGATTTACTCGAAATCCTTGTTGCACAATCTGCAGCACAAATGGCTGAAGCGGAAGCAGGGATCGCTACGGCTCGAGTTCGATTAGATAGAACACAAACTGCATTAAACCGTATTGAAGCTTTACGTGCATCGAACGCTTTCAGCGAGGGTCGTTTCGATGATGCCCAAGCAAATATGCTTGAGGCGCAATCACAATTAGCAGAGTCTATCGCGCGTGAAAAAAGCAGTGAGGCACAGCTAGCTGAAACGCGTTATCAACTTGAGCGCAGTTTAATAAAAGCGCCATTTTCAGGAGTTGTAATTGAAGTAAACACTATTCCCGGAGCTTTTATCCAAGCAGGCACACCGGTAGTTAGATTGTTGGACACAAATGCCTTTGAGGTAACGGCCGGAGTTCCTGCTCAATACGTAGCATTTCTTTCGCCGGGTCAGGTGATAAAAGGAAGCACTGAGACGGGTAGATTGTTAAAATTGCAATTGCGAGCAGTACTACCGATTGAGGATACAGCCACTCGAACCCGTGCAGTCCGCTTCACGACCTCTGATTTAAGTAAATTAAAAAATGTAGCGGTGGGACAGTCCTTGACTGTTCTCATCCCGGTTGGTGTTTCCAGAGATGTCCTTTCAGTGCCTAAAGATGCGCTAATTCAGGCGCAAGGTGGTTGGACAGTTTTTGTCGCGTTAGATGGTAAAGCACAACCACGTTCAGTCACACTAGGTGTAGCGTTAGAAGACCGATACGAAGTACTTAACGGCTTGGAGGCGGGCGATCTTGTAGTGGTCCGAGGGAATGAACGATTACGCCCAGGGCAGGAAATAGCCGCTAGTCAAATGGAACCTAAATGATGGATTTAATCCGTTACGCCATTGATCGCCCTATCGCAGTCGTTGCTGTGGTAATGATGGCTATTTTATTTGGGGTCATTGCGTTGTCGCGTATCCCAATTCAACTGGCACCTGATGTCCGTAAACCTATCGTTGTCATTGAAACAAGTTGGCCGGGTGCTGCACCGTCGGAAGTGGAACGTGAAATTACCAACCCGCAAGAAGAAGCGCTTCGAGGTATCGAAGGACTGGAGATAATGACATCTCGGTCTCGCACAGGAAGCGCTGCCGTGACTTTAGAATTCAGTGTCGGCACTAACATGAGCCAAGCACTACTTTTAGTTTCTAATCGGTTGGATCGGGTAAGTGATTATCCCAATGAATCGAATGAGCCATCTTTGAATACATCTGGATCCGACGATAGCCCAATCGCTTGGGTGTTACTAACGGCTAAAGAGGAAAACAATAGAAAAATGCCGACCTATGGAGATTTTGTTGAGGATATTATTAAAGATAGGGTGGAACGAATTGAGGGTGTGTCAGCTGTAAACATTTTTGGTGGGGTGACACGCGAACTGCAGGTGGTAATTGATCCACGTCGCTTGTCACGTTATGGCTTAACAGTCTTGCAGATGGTTCAAACGCTACGTACTGAAAATATATCAATTTCTGCTGGGGATGTGGATGAAGGCAAGCGCCGCTACGTTGTCCGTACTGAAGGCAGTCTTAACACTGAAGAAACAATTCGTAATGTTGTGCTGCGCTCTGGCGTTTCGGATGGTGGTATCGGACGCGTACGCGTTAGTGATGTAGCTGATGTGAATTTTGCATACAAAGAACCTACCAGTAGGTTGCGGTACAAGGGACAGCCCGGGCTGGCTTTTAATGTTGTACGAGAATCTGGCGCTAACGTCATAGAAGTGATGGAAAATTTGCGGGTAACCCTTGATGAACTGAGCAAGGGTCCAGTGGCTGATGCAGGTTTAAATCTGAAACAGGTGTATGATGAGACAATTTATATCGATGGAGCTATCAATTTAGTTACGCAGAATATCTGGATTGGTGGACTTCTTGCCGCTTTGGTATTGATACTATTTTTGCAGAGTTTGCGCGCGACATTGGTTGTGTCTCTATCAATTCCAGTATCAATTGTTGCCACATTTGTCGTTATGGCAGTAACTGGACGAACACTGAATGTAATTTCACTTGCCGGAATTGCTTTTGCTGTCGGTATGATTGTTGATGCTGCCATTGTTGTTTTAGAAAATATCTTCCGGCTCCGCGAACAAGGATATAATCGTCGAGAGGCCGCTTATTTAGGGGCTAGCCAGGTTTGGGGTGCGATACTTGTTTCCGCGCTAACAACGGTACTAGTGTTTGTACCGATTCTGATAATGCGGCTCGAAGCTGGACAACTTTTTCGAGATATCGCTGTCGCAATCTCCGTGTCGGTTCTTTTGTCTTTAGTTGTTGCGGTTACCGTAATTCCAGCATTGGCAAGCCGTATACTTAAGGCCGGCGACCAAAAAAGGTTTCGAATCTGGGGATTATATCATGTAGCTGCAGGTTTCAGTGCATTGGTCATGATGTATGTCCGTATGACTGTCCGATTTAGAGGCGCCGGTATTATTATGGTTCTAATCATAGCAGGAGGTGCTGGGGCGGTTAGCTATATTTTCTTGCCTCGACTTGAATATTTACCCGAGGGTAATCGAAACCTTGTTTTTGGTCTAATTATTCCTCCTCCAGGGTACAATCTTGAGACAACGCTAACAATAGCACAGCGGATTGAATCTGTTGCACGACCTCTTTGGGAAGCTGCTCCTGCAACCGAAACAAATGACGGAATACCTACGATTGAAAATTTCTTTTTCGTTGCTACGCCGGGAAATTCGTTCGTTGGGGCTGGTGCGCTTGATGGCAGTCGAGCTGCGGAATTGATACCGGTTCTAAGTCGTCCAATTTTTTCTGAACCAGGAACCTTTGGTTTTATGACGCAACCATCACTTTTTGGTCGGGGTGTGGGAGGTGGACGCACGATAGAGTTAAACGTATCTGGTCAAAACTTGGGCGATATTCTTGGTGTTGCCGGGCGCGCCGCTAGCCTTGTATCAGGATTACTACCTCGCTCTGAAGGACACCAGTTTCGCCCAATCCCGGGATTGGAACTTGGTGCACCTGAAGTGCGTTTGATCCCAAATAGACTTCGTTTGGCCGATGCGGGGTTAAACAGCTCTGGTCTGGCCTATACAGTAGATGCCTTTAATGATGGATTACGTATTGCTGAGATTACGGTTGGTGCAGAGCGAGTTGATCTGGTTCTTATGGGTGCCCCGTCAATCAGTGAGGTGGCCCGTACTCAAGACATTGGGAACTACCCTGTTGTTACTCCGAGCGGACAAATTGTGCCGGTATCAACCTTGGCTGACGTGGTATTAACTGCAGGACCTACGGAGATTCGACATCGTGATCGGCTGAGGACAGTAACGCTCGAAGTCCGTCCGTCAGATGCGCTTTCGTTAGAAGAAGCCGTATTACTGCTCGAAAAAGACGTTGTTTCTATTCTTGAACAGCAGGGAATTCCGCAAGATATTCGCTTGAGTGTGTCTGGGACTGCAGATCAATTAAGTGAAACTTGGGGTGCTATACAAATTAATTTAGCTGTAGCGTTAGTGATAGTCTTTTTAGTAATGGCAATTTTATTTGAGAGCTTTATTTTGCCGTTGGTGATCCTAATCTCAGTACCAATTGCTGCTGCAGGTGGCGTTGGAGGGCTAGCTTTTCTTAATACTTACCAAACGCAGCCGTTAGATATGCTTACCTTACTTGGCTTTGTGATATTGGTGGGAATTGTTGTTAATAACGCTATCCTAATCGTCCATCAAACGCTGTTCCACTTACGTAACGATGGGATGGAACCTATTACTGCTATAGAAGAGGCTACGCGAAATCGTATTCGTCCAATCTTTATGTCCACGCTAACTAGTGTAATGGGTATGCTGCCACTAATTATTTTCCCTGGAGAAGGGTCTGAGCTTTATAGGGGGCTCGGGGCTGTTGTTGTTGGAGGCTTGTCTATGTCTGCATTTTTGACTCTACTGACAGTACCACCTCTACTGCGGTTATGCGTTAGTAAGTCCGAACCTTTACTACTTTCTCCGCAGATGCGTGAAATATAAATTAAAAAATAGCAACTCTTTCTGTTATTGGTTTACAGGTTTTCCTGCCGTTATAGCTCTCGAAATATCGAAAAATTGCATTCTCAAACCAACAGGTTTTTTAAAGATTTGGAGCCACTGCTGGTCCAACTAATCTCAAGATCTTTTGCTTTTTTGAAATTTCCTGGCCATGGCAGCCAATGCTCGTAGATCACGCTCATAGGACGATGGTCCAGCTTGGCTAGTACGCCTGAGAGATTTGTGAGCCCTTGGCCCAAGGGACAACCATGTATTGCGAAGCCAACACCATATGGATCAGGTATTATAACGTAATCTTTTAAATGTAGATTTATGGTGTACGGTGCTAATATCTCGATAGTTTCTTCTGGCCACTCACCCGCACAAATAGAGTTAGCAACATCAAGGCAAGCGCCCAACGTGGGATCATTTACCTGATCAAGCAATTTTGCCATGCGACGGGATGGAAAATCGAAGTGGTTTTCGATCGCAATTTGGCATTTGGCATCACGCGCTATTGGTAGGATTGTGGTTAATTCGCTACCCAACTTGTCTAATGGTGTAACGGCATCTTGTGCATCAAGCGCTACTCTGAGAATTTTAGCATTCAATCGTTTTGCGATTTCTAGATATTCATGAACCAGGGATGAATCAAAAGATTGAACGCCCACCTCAATTGCAATTCCATGCGTTTTTGCAGCGGTGGCCAGAATATCCAGACTAGTCTTGGAGATTTTATGTAATGGCATATTATCAGCGTATTGCACTACGCTAAAGCCCATGGCTACTGCAGTATTAAGAAGCTCTATTGGGGTCATTGGCTTTGAAGGAATACGGTCTTTATGTCCAATAGACCAACGGAAAGCGTAACTTCCAAGGCCGGCAATCAAAGTAGGGCTCTGACTAGATCTCGGGTGGTACGCGCGCTGTTACCGCTTTGGATCATGCTTTTTATCTTTTCTGGGCTAATTTTCCTTAAAAGTGCGCGTAGGTCATCCATAGTTTCAAAAGTATGCATTATTGCTTCCCGCCCATCGCCTGCGCGTGTAAAAACATCATATGCGATCCAACCGTCATAGCCCAAGCTATCCATGTAGTGGATTGTTTCAAGTGTATCCCAAAGATTCACTGAGGCAACTGGCATGTCCCAGTCCGCTTGGCGATTATTATCGTTGAAATGCACATAAAAAAGTCGCCCAGCGTCAAATGCAATTGCCAGTTCAGCAGCAGGGCTTTCATTCTCTATTAGAGCATGTCCCAAGTCCATTGTTACACCAACATTATTTGCGCCCACACGTTCGCAGAAATGCAGTGTCCGCCCCATAGATGGTAAGATAATACGGTTTCTTACTTCGTAGGCTTTGTACTCTATTGAAACTTTAACGCCCTTATTGTGTGATGCGACTTCTTCAAAGGCTTCGATTGACCAGCGCCATTGGTCAATATGATTGACGTGAAATGCATGATCGCAACCGTCAATCAGGGGACAAACTGAAATCATATTAGCTCCAAAATCAGCAGATATATCCATAGCGCGCTTCATGTAATCTATGGCGCGTTTGCGCACACCTTCATCGGGGTTAGTGAATGACCCAGCCCGGAATACATCCTCACCTTTTAAGTTAACGTTTACAGCAGATACGGTTAGGCCGCTGTCTCTCATCAAACCGACGTTTTCACCTTCATGTCCTAAGTCTTGGGGGTAAACTGGTTCTACACCATCAGTACGCGGCGTATTTTTAGAAATTTCGAGCCGTTCTGCAAAACTTCGCGAGGGTTGATAAGTGTGGAAACGGTCTGAATATTTTCCAAGTGTTCCTAAAAGGATTGAGTTCCTTGTGGCCATTTACAGAATTCCCTTTATTTTAAACAGGAGATAGGATTTTCTTATTATGCTGTGGGCATGAACTGGGAGCTATTTTTGGATGCCGTTGCCCAAGTAAGGAACTTGCTGCGTACCGTTTTTTATCTTATATTCGACATTGCTGATGTAATCAGAAATACGGTGCTCTTTAAATGAAAAGTGAGAGAATTCGCGCCAAAAATCATCAATTGAGACGCGATTGGCATCATGTGTGTGGAGATATACGTAATCCTTACCTGGCCGTAATATGACTTCCGGGCCAAGGTGGCGATACTGAGGGATGAACCCTGGAGGTGGGAGCATCGGTACTGGATCCAAGTTATTAATGACGCGCGTGGTTACAGGAGAAAGTTTTGGTGAAAGTTCTTCGCTAGTGACTTTTGGCTGGCCAAAGTTAATGATGCGAGACACAGTAAATCCTTCAGCGTCGGCATAGGCGCCAAGGATTAAGGCTATAGCAGCTCCAAGAGAGTGACCTGTTAATCTGATTGAATAATCTTGCCGCAAATGGGGTTTGGCATCCGCCCAAACGCTTAATGCATCTCGTTGGAATCCGCCGTGAATAACCCGCCCCAGTATGGGGTCTTTTATTAGTGCGATTTCAAAGTCTTCCCAAAAATTTGGTTTATCAGCAGTACCGCGGACAGAAATCGTCTGTGTTTGCGATTTGTGATCAGTTTCAATGAAATAACGCACATCTACGCTCGGCAGTGTTATAACTCGTGTGACGTCTGGATATGTCCGCTTAATGTCGCTAGGTGAATCGTATGCAGATTTGGCTCTGACGGCATAGAAATTTAATTCTGTAAAATTTACATTGTACGGTATGAAAACTGATAGTGATTGTCGAGCGTTTTGAGATAGTCCTCCAGAACATCCAGTTAATAAGGCAACCAACAACAAACAAAAGCAAAAGATACAAAAGGATAATTTGGATCGTTTGGTTGTGTTTTGCATAATCACCATTTGAATATCATTTAATGTGGTTAACTACAGGTTCATCAACTACGTATTTTATCAATAAAGCAAGTGGCTTGAGTTATTTTTTATCTTATCTACTCCAATCATTTTGGCTTAATTCTTAAAATGCTAACTGTCAGTTTACCGTTTTCATGATTACAGTAAGGTAAGGATTTTTGACCATCGATAATGAGTTTTGGTTTCAAGCTTACTATAATTTATTATTTTTGAGGTTAGGGGGGTAAATGCTCCAATAAAGTAAGTTTTGTCAGGTATCTGTGGGATAAAATGACTTCCTACCCAAATATTGATATTTCCTTTCAAATAGTTTTTAAATCAATGCAATAATTTAAACTATTGCATGCTTAATTAGTATGGCAATACTAGTACTTACTTGGTGTGTATGTGCCAACAGTGAAATACATTTGGTTAAGGTTTATTTTCTAAGTGAAACAGACCCTACTATTTAAGGTTAATTTGTTGGATGGTGGTATGCTATAAACATTCATATGGCCTTACGATAAATTAACTAAGCTGAAATATTATGTCTCGCTTCTAGTCATATGCAGCGTCGATGATAATTTCTGCCTTCAGTTCTGCCCTAGCAAGCTTGGCTTCTCCGTATGCATGTGCCGGTACATATCCTTCGGGCACCCAAGCATGCCAAACCTCTTTTAACTCTCCAAAGTCGCTCATATCGGCTAACCAGATTGTAGCACGTAACATTTTTTCATGAGTTGAGCAGGCCTTCAAAAGCAGTATCTCGAGCTTTTTGAGGCATTCTTACTCCTACTCTTTAACTGTTTCTCCGTTCCCTATCTAACCGTTAATATGAGCAACTCCATTATTTTTAATAATTTTGGAAGATCGCAAGCCAGTTTCGATACGCTCAATCGTAAAATAATTCTTAGTATTACATTTGATTTAATTTGTTCCGTGCTCTGATAAGCAAAGAATTTCAATTCTAATGAAATGGTAGTTATTTGGAAATGCACCATACAAATAACAGTGACAATTATATTTTATGTGCCCAACGATCAAGATTACTCTGGTATTTCAGGGCTATCAGTAAGCTAACTAAAAAATTACTGGGTAGTCTTTCAACTCCAGCAGCTGATTTACTGACCGCATGAATCGACAATCATGCGGTCATATTATTATGAGGTCTTTTACTGGCTCAGGCCTAGCGTTGTCATAACGGCACTATCAATGACCCCAGCTAGTAGCGCATTTTTATCTGGATTACAGCCAACTCTGATCTCTCCGATGAATTTTTTTCTCAAAGCTTCTTTTTCTTCGTCACTATTTGCATGATCATTAATGTCGATTGAGTGGTTGTACAATGATACAAAAGTCATTTTTTTGACTACGTCAATCACGAAATCTTCATCGCCATCTGCTTTGGCAAGAATAGTTGCGCATGAGTAATGCATAACTGGCATAGCGTCCATAAGCATTTGCTGCGCCTCTTCGTCAGCATGGACAATTCCTGTTCCGAAAGTTGTAGCCAAGGCAATACCACATAGTGTTTTAGTAAATTTCATTTCATTCTCCCTGACGGGTTAAATATCAGTTGGATTATTAAAGGGCCGAGGTTACATACCGGCTATTGCACCCATAGCAGCACCTTTTTTGGCGCAATCCTTGCCGCACGCGAGTGATCCTACACTGGCACCGATTACTGCGCCTTCTAGGGCTTTGCTGGCTTTGGCAGGGCTAATTGGGGTGAAAAGAAATAATGTAACTAAGGCAAATGAACCTATTATTTTTAATGTGTTTGATAAACGCATTGAAGAGCTCCTTATATGTTTCAAGGAATCATAAATCAATTAAAAGCATAAGTCTGCCCAAATCACGCCAAATTGCTTAATTAACTTGTGTCAAAAAAATTCCATTCTTTTGAGGAGTTTTCCAGGTATTCTTGCAGATCAAATTTGGTTGGCAAGTTATGAGCAATTCAAGTGTTTTATCCATGGCAGTTAAATTTTTTCTGTATATGCGTAGCGGTATAGTTCTTGGAGACGGCCAAGTGCTTAACCTAAAACCGTCAAAAGGCTATTACTTATTTTTTAATTCAGTACGTGATAGCATTTACTTTACTTCAGTCTGATATTTATTTAGCACAAGTGTATTACGCGCCGCGTCGGGAGAACCAGTTCATCTGGTGCCGAAGGAGAAACCGCCTCGGAAACTCTCAGGCTCAAGGACCGACGTAGCGGAAAGAAACTCTGGAGAGTGGTGCAAAGGCACCCGCCGAAGGGATAGCGATCTCAGGCGAACGGACAGAGGGGGCATCACACGAGCGGGCGTAGCCCGGTCGTTAACGTGGTGCCGGATGTGGTTTTGGTCAGACCGGCGAGATAGTTGGGAAATGCTAATGTCTGAACCATTGCTCACTCCATTGTATGATCTTCATATAAAACTTGGAGCACGTATGGTGCCGTTCGCAGGTTATTCATTGCCAGTCCAATACCCGTCAGGTGTAATGAAAGAACATAGTCATACCCGGGAAAAAGCTGGTCTTTTTGATGTCAGCCATATGGGCCAAGTTATTGTGAGTGGAGCGGACTATGATACAGTTGCCACTGCTCTGGAGCGGCTAATTCCCGTTGATGTTTTAGGGCTTGGACCAGATCGGCAAAGATACGGTTTTCTGACTGATGAAAAAGGCGGCATTCTAGATGACCTAATGTTTAGTAACCGTGGGGATCATGTTTTTATTGTTGTAAACGGTGCTTGCAAAGCCTCTGATATTTCATACATGCGAAACGCGTTACCAGACGTCACAGTATCTGAAATCAAAGACCGTGCATTGTTGGCTTTACAAGGTCCAAGAGCAGAGATTGCGTTGTCAACACTTAACCCAGCTGTAAAATCTATGCGATTTATGGACGTAAAGTCTTTAAATCTAGTTGGTACCTCATGTTGGGTTTCACGCTCCGGTTACACTGGAGAAGACGGATTTGAAATTTCTGTATCTGCGGATCATGCGACTGTTTTAGCGAATGCTCTGCTGGAGAATGATGACGTGGAGCCAATCGGCCTTGGAGCTCGAGACTCTTTACGGCTTGAAAGTGGATTATGCCTATATGGCCATGATATCGACAATACAACGACCCCAGTTGAGGGGGCTCTGAATTGGGCTATTCCGAAAGTGCGACGCTTGGGTGGTTATCGGTCTGGCGGTTTTCCAGGTGCAAATACCATTTTAAGACAACTTGATTCTGGGACAAAACGAAAGCGAGTAGGGCTCTTGCCCTCGGGCCGCGCGCCTATGCGTGAAGGTGTGAAACTTTTTGCATCCCAAGAGGATAAACCGTCTATTGGTGTGATCACATCTGGTGGTTTTGGACCAACAGTGGGTTCGCCGGTCGCCATGGGATACCTCGCCACCGACTATGCAACTGTTGGCACGCAAGTTTTCGGTGAACTCCGAGGTAGCAGATTACCATTAAATGTTGTGAAAATGCCATTTATACCTGCAAATTTTAAACGATAATAAGGACGCTACACTATGAAATTCACTGAAGAACATGAATGGCTGCGCACAGATGGTGACGTGGTAGTCGTTGGTATAACTGAGCATGCAACCACACAATTGGGAGATCTCGTATTTGTCGAGCTGCCCGAAGTCGGCACCGTAGTGACGAAAGATGAAGAGATTGTTGTTATTGAAAGCGTTAAAGCAGCTTCTGATATACTAGCTCCGATTGATGGTGAAATTATTGAAATCAATGAGGCATTGGCCGATAATCCGGCACTAGTAAACGAAGACGCCGTAGGTGATGGCTGGTTTGTAAAAATTGCTCCATCTGATACCAGCCAAATGGATGAATACATGAGTGAGGCTGCATACCAAGCCCACATCGCTTAACCGCAGGAATTCTAAATGACTTTTACACCGATAGACTATCTACCTTATGATTTCGCAAATCTTCGTCATATTGGGCCTTCCCCTGCTGAAATGGGGGAAATGCTTAAAGTTGTCGGGGCTTTAAATTTAGAAACTCTCATATCGGAAGCAGTCCCAGCCAAAATTAGGCAATCGTCTCCTTTAAATTTTGGCCGACCATTGTCCGAGCGTGCTTTATTAGAGCATATGAAAGCAACTGCTTCTAAGAACAAAGTCTTAACGTCATTGATTGGGCAAGGATATCACGGCACGGTTACTCCACCGGCAATTCAGCGCAATATTTTCGAAAATCCTGCTTGGTATACTGCTTACACTCCATATCAACCTGAGATTTCGCAAGGCCGGCTTGAGGCACTTTTGAACTTTCAAACGATGGTGTCTGATTTAACTGGACTTGATATTGCTAATGCGTCACTTTTGGACGAGGCTACAGCCTGCGCAGAGGCGATGACAATGGCGCAACGAGTTTCAAAGTCAAAAGCTAAAGCGTTTTTTGTTGATGAAAATTGTCATCCGCAAAATATAACAGTTATGAAAACGCGGGCTGCACCTTTGGGGATCGAGTTGATTATTGGATCGCCAGATGAACTGGATGCTTCGAATGTATTTGGAGCAATCTTTCAATATCCTGGGACTTATGGTCATCTACGCGACTTTAGTTTTGAAATTTCTAAATTGCATGAAACAAAGGCCATTGGAATTATTTCTGCGGACCCTTTATCGCTAACTTTGCTTAAAGAACCGGGTGCAATGGGGGCAGATATTGCAGTGGGGACCACGCAGCGCTTTGGTGTGCCCGTGGGGTTTGGAGGGCCGCACGCTGCCTACATGGCGACTAAACAAAATTTAGCTCGTTCTATGCCGGGGCGTATTGTTGGGGTGTCAGTTGATAGTCATGGCAACCGTGCTTATCGGCTGTCATTACAAACTCGTGAGCAGCATATTCGTCGTGAAAAAGCGACTTCTAATGTATGTACGGCGCAGGCTTTGTTAGCTGTGATGGCTGGTTTTTATGCTATCTTTCATGGTCCCAAGGGGCTTAGAGCTATTGCACAACGTATCCATCGTAAAACTACACGTTTGGCGCGTGGACTGGAAGGCGCCGGTTTTGAGGTGGGCCCAAAGAATTTTTTTGATACAATTACGGTTGAGGTTGGTCCTGCTCAGCAGGTTATAATGCAATCAGGGGTTCATGAAGGTGTAAATCTGCGATCTGTTGGCAATACTAAGATTGGGATAACATTAGATGAGCGAACTGGTACCGAAACTCTTGAACAAGTTTGGCGCGCGTTTGGAGTGATGGATCGTCACCCTGGGCAGACGGCCGAATATCGTTTACCAGACAATTTGTTGCGAACGTCTGAATATCTGACACATCCCATTTTCCACCTCAATAGAGCTGAAACAGAGATGATGAGATACATGCGTCGCCTTGCTGATCGTGATTTAGCTCTCGATCGTGCAATGATTCCACTTGGCTCGTGTACTATGAAACTTAATTCGGCAGCTGAAATGATGTCGGTTAGTTGGGATGCATTTTCGCTTTTACACCCATATGTGCCTCGTGATCAGGCAGCGGGTTATATGGAGATGATTGAGGATCTTTCCGCCAAGCTGTGTGATGTGACTGGCTATGATGCGATCTCTATGCAGCCTAATTCGGGTGCTCAAGGTGAGTTTGCAGGCTTGTTAAGCATTGCAAGCTTTCATCGGGCTCAGGGGCAGGGCCATAGAGATATTTGTCTCATTCCAATGTCGGCACATGGAACAAACCCTGCTTCGGCTAATATGGTAGGTTGGAAAGTCGTCCCTGTTCTAACGGCGGAAAACGGTGACATAGATGTAGAGGATTTTCGTGCCAAGGCCACTTTTCACTCTGATAATCTTGCCGGTTGTATGATCACATACCCGTCAACCCATGGCGTTTTTGAAGAAACTGTACTCGATATCTGTGATATTGTGCACGGTCATGGGGGTCAGGTGTATATTGATGGAGCCAACATGAATGCGATGGTCGGTTTGTCCCGTCCAGGTGATTTAGGTGGCGATGTAAGCCACCTTAACCTCCATAAAACATTTTGCATCCCGCATGGTGGCGGGGGGCCAGGCATGGGACCTATAGGTGTAAAATCCCACTTAGTTCCTCATTTGCCTGGCGACCCGGCAACTGGAGAAGGAGCAGTTTCTTCTGCGGCTTTTGGATCTCCGTCTTTGTTACCTATTTCTTGGGCTTACTGTTTGATGATGGGAGGAGAAGGACTGACCCAGACCACGCGGGTTGCCATTCTTGCTGCAAACTACGTAGCAGAACGCCTCAAAGGTGCGTTTGAAGTTCTTTATAAAGGGCCAAGCGGTCGAGTTGCACATGAATGTATAATTGATACACGTCCTTTTGAAAAAAGTGCTGGAGTAACTGTAGATGATATTGCCAAACGGTTGATGGATTGTGGATTTCATGCGCCGACTATGAGTTTTCCAGTCTCGGGTACTTTAATGATAGAACCTACAGAATCTGAAACAAAGGCTGAGTTAGATCGTTTTTGCGATGCCATGCTAGCTATCAGGAAAGAAATTTCTGAAATTGAGAATGGTCACAGTGATCGTGATAATAATGCATTGAAAAATGCACCGCACACAATGGAAGATTTGGTGAAAGAGTGGGATCGCCCTTATTCGCGCGAAGCAGGTTGCTTTCCGCCAGGAGCTTTTAGGGTTGATAAATATTGGCCACCTGTCAATCGTGTTGATAACGTTTGGGGCGATAGAAATTTAACGTGCACTTGCCCTCCGATGGAAGCTTATGGATGAATAAAAGCATTGGTTTTAAAGTGTCTCGCTCTTGCTACTGCAAGAATAATGGGCTTAATATTCAGATGTATTTTTGGGCCCTCAAGCAAGGCATCGCTTAACCGCGATGCCTTTAGCATCCAATTCAGTAATGTAACTATGTCTTCGGTGAATTGTTAAAGGCCGTACAATGCCACCCTATGACAGAAATCATACGGTTTTTCCAATGGAGCGGGCGAGGCGATTCGAACGCCCGACCCTAACCTTGGCAAGGTTATGCTCTACCCCTGAGCTACGCCCGCATCCTTGGATGCGCTGGAGATACTTACCCATGCGCGAACCTGCAAGGGAAAAATCTCTGCTAGTAGAAGTTTTTTAATTCTAGGTTTGGAAAAACTAATGTTTAATCGGACAAATTAATCAAAATTGCTGCTGTAGCTAGTTGTCTACTTTTCCAATCTATTAGAAGGCATTTTACTTTAACATATAGTGATTGATAATATTTTACCGAGTCGGCAGACTTGGGTAAATTACAAAGATCTAAGCCATTTATCCTAGTTAAATGGGTTAGAGGTTCTGCACCTTGGATAATTTTGTATGGTCAGCTTTGTGGATAAGAAATGACCATAATACTGTTCTCAAATTAATCTAATTCTACTAAAAGGTCTTTAGCATCGATCTGGTCCCCAGGACCCACGTGAACTGTTTTAATTGACGCACCACGTTCTGCATGGATACCAGTTTCCATTTTCATCGCCTCGATGGTAAGCAACAGATCACCTTCAGACACTTTTTGTCCTTTTTCTACTACTACAGATGCGACCACACCGGGCATTGGTGCACCGATTTGATTTTCGTTTTCATCTTCTACTTTGGGACGTTTGGCTGTCGTAGATTTTACCAGTCGGTTTGGTACTCTAATGACGCGAGGCTGACCGTTGAGCTCAAAGAATACCTTAATCTCACCATCTTGATTAGTTTCACCGACAGCCTGCAGGCGAATTTCTAATGTCTTACCTGGGTCGATTTCTGCAGTGATTTCTTCACCCGGTTGCATGCCATAGAAAAATGTTTTTGTCGGGAGTACTCGGACTGGTCCGTAGATACGATGACGCCCCATGTAGTCTAGAAAAACTTTTGGATACATAAGATAGCCGCTGAGGTCTTCATCATCAATCTCTCGGCCGTTCATTTGTGCGGAAAGATCTCCCCGTGTTTCTTCTAGGTCAACAGAAGGCAAGGCAGCGCCTGGGCGCCCAGTATTTGGTTCTTCGCCTTTTAAAGCTTTGCCCTGAATCCCAGCGGGGAAGCCACCTGGCGGTTGTCCTAGATTGCCGCGCATCATATCAATGACGGAGTCTGGAAAGGCGACTTCGGTGTTGGGATCTTCGACTTCTGTACGGGTTAAGTTTTGGCTTACCATCATCAGAGCCATATCTCCGACCACCTTTGATGAAGGCGTAACTTTTACGATATCGCCAAACATCTGGTTAACATGCGCATAGGTTTGCGCCACGTCATGCCAGCGTTCTTCCAAGCCCATAGATTGAGCTTGTGCTCTAAGATTTGTGAACTGGCCCCCGGGCATTTCGTGTAGATATACTTCAGAGCTTGGAGCTTGCATGCCGCTTTCGAAAGCGGCGTATTGGGATCGCACGGAACTCCAATAATCTGATATGTCGCGAATAGAGTTGATATCAATGCCTGTGTCACGATCTGAGTTTTGAAGAGCTTCTACTATTGACCCAAACGTGGCTTGAGAAGTGTTGCCAGATAGAGCATCCATAGCACAGTCAACAGCATCAACTCCTGCTTCTGCGGCAGCTATAATAGTGGCGCAGGCTACGCCTGCAGTATCATGAGTGTGGAAGTGAATAGGCAATCCGACTTCTTGTTTCAATGCGCGTACTAGAACCCGTGCAGCTGCTGGTTTTAACAATCCAGCCATATCCTTTAGACCTAAAACATGAGCCCCTGCATCTTTAAGTTGGTTTCCCATATTGATGTAGTATTTGAGATCATATTTGGCGCGTTCTGGATTGGTAATGTCGCCAGTGTAGCAGATTGAACCTTCACATATTTTGTTTTGCTCTTGCACTGCATCCATAGCGACGCGCATGTTTTCCACCCAATTAAGGCTATCAAAAACGCGAAAGACATCAATACCAGTTTGTGCCGCTACACGGACAAATTCCTGTACCACATTATCCGGATAATTTGTATAGCCGACGCCGTTAGCACCACGCAGCAGCATCTGAGTCATTATATTAGGCATATGTTCACGTATGTCTCGCAAACGTTGCCAAGGGCATTCTTGTAAAAATCGATAGGCGACATCGAACGTTGCACCCCCCCAGCATTCTACAGAAAACAAATTTGGAAGGTTTGATGCATAGACTGGGGCAATCTTGATCATATCATGGCTTCGCATGCGTGTGGCTAGCAAGGACTGATGCCCATCTCGCATCGTAGTGTCTGTAATCAAGAGTTGTTTCTGCGTCTTCATCCAATCAGCCACTGCCTTTGGACCTTTTTGCTCCAATAGGTTGCGGGTACCCATTTGTGCATCAGATTTGGATTCTGGAACCTTGGGGTTTTTCAAGTCAGCTCGCGGACGAGGACGATCTTTTACCTCTGGGTGCCCGTTGACAGTAATATCAGCAATGTAGGTAAGAACTTTTGTGCCACGATCACGCCTTTTAGGAAACCGAAAAAGTTTGGGTGTTTCGTCAATAAATTTTGTAGTGTATTCGTTATTTAAAAAGGTTGGGTGCTTCAGGAGATTTTCAACAAAAGCGATGTTCGTTGAAACACCCCGAATACGGAATTCGCGCAATGCACGGTCCATGCGGGCAATGGCCATTTCGGGTGTTGGGGCCTTTGCTGTGACCTTAGTCAAAAGACTGTCATAGTAG